>Ga0209084_1000170_pt1 | contig 63343 bp, 44 predicted proteins | sample C_130820_MF_Meta_FD_187309 | JGI IMG/M metagenome (GOLD analysis project Ga0209084, IMG submission 187309) | Freshwater microbial communities from Lake Croche, Canada to study carbon cycling - C_130820_MF_MetaG (SPAdes) (version 2) | ecosystem: Environmental > Aquatic > Freshwater > Lake...
ACGGCTATACGCACACCAACCGAACATAACACATTGAGTAATAAAAATAGGGTACAGAATGATAAGAGGCGGAGTTGGTACAGTGAGCGCCATTGTGACCGCACAGCCGATACTAAGAAACCAAGCCGTAATTTCAATGATAAAACGAAAAGCGTTTGTTGAATAGTCATGTTTGATGTAATTGAGTATATTAAGTACGATTAAATTCATGTTCGGCGATTACTTGTTGCAAAATTTCCACGACCATTTGATTCAATGTGATATCTCGCTTGTGTGCTTCCATTGCCAATTGCAACATAGTATCATTATCTAAATCAATGGGTACTTGGATACGAGTATCAAACGTTTCATCATTAAAAATAGCCTCTGCCTTTTCTAGGAAATCTTCTTCTGTTTCCAAGTCAATCCACTTAACGTCATCCCATGCTTGGTCAGGATCAACTTTACGTTCTGCTGACTCAATATATAATTCATCTTTGTAGTCTGGATTCAACCAACGATATGGCTTTTTATTTTCACCAGTACTGCAAACGTCTGCTTGGAAGATTTCTTGTGTCTCGGTACTGTATATTACGCTAGCGTGAGCATATTCGCTTTCATAGTCTAAGAATCGTGCTGTGGGGCCATAACAGTGCCATTGATACTCACTACCGCTAGTGATTTTGTGACTGAGTGCTTGATTAATTTTGCTTAGATGCATTATTTTTTCCCTTCAAGTTTTGTATAGTGTTCAATGATAGGTTCAATATTGTTATTATATATCTGTTCCATTGTTTTGTAAAGCATTTTGGCATCCTGGTCTGTCATACCCGCTGTCCAAGATGGGTCATCAATAGGGTCTTTTCGTAATCCATAATCATGTCTGTAAGTATAGCACATGTCGGTAATAATTTGTTCTTTAGTTTTCATAATTTTAATAGTGCCCACATTGTGGTCTTTTCTAAATCAGTTTCAAATTCTGGATACACTTCATCCAATTTAGTTTGCTCAATTTTGGTATAACCTTTGTCTAGCTTTTTAAGGAAAAATTTATGTACATCCCAGAGACTACCTTCAACCATTTTAGTTTGTAGCTTTTTGCCACGGCGCCCCCAAAAGGTTACATACTTACCATCATCACGGTAAGATGCGGTTGGTGTAATTAATTCAATCGCACCCCACACCTTGTCGGCATTTGTCTTTTCGTCTTTGTACCAACCAATAAATTTATAGTCCATTATTTTTAACTTTGAAATAGTGTTTATTTGTTTCGTTCGTCCATTGACTTCATCATTGATTTCATCATAGTTGCCATTTTTTGCATAGCAACCTCAGGAGATTCTGTTTGACTACAAGCTGCCTTAACCTCTTGCTTTTGCCACTCTTTGGCTGCTTGGTCGCACAAGTCTTTGTTAGTATAAGTACCGGCTGTCTGTAATCCAGTTGCAGTGATAATCATTAATGCCCACATTATTCTACTCCAAAATGTTCTTTAATGCTTTTTGATGCTAAACGTATTGCTCTATCCCAATCTTCGGCACTATCTTCTTCACCGCACTTGTTAACTTCCTTAATACATTCTGCCACAATCAGCTTGGCAAATTCTCTGTAATCAAAATCACTCAACCCTTCACGATCACTACCATAGGGTGCAATTAGTCCTGCCTGTCTAGCAAGTTCTTTAATTCGTTCACTCATTTTGAGTCCTTATAAAATTTTGCAAGTTCTTTTTTGGTAACCAAGAAATGAAACCGTTTAGTTTCATTATAACATTGCTCATATCCCTGTTCACTGATTTGATAATTATGCAATTGAACAACACGGTCATCGGCTAGTTCATCAGCAGTAAACAAAGGATATGAATACTCTTTACCTAGATATGTGATTGTGATATTCATTACCTTACTCCAAATTGTTTATCCATTGCCTGTGCTATGTCGGCTATAAAGGATTCATAGTCAACACCTTCTTCGGCACAGACTTTTTTAGCCAATTCCACCACATGTTGAATTAACTGTTTTCTTGTTAGAATCATTACTTAACTCCAAATGTGTTCAATGCTGGGTGCAATGTATTAATCAATAGTGTCTCACGTGCATGAGCAGGACGCTTACCACGCACAACTTCAATAACACCGAATACAAAACGCTCGGCTCCACGTTCACGCAATGCACTAGACAGTCCCCAATCTTTGCGTTCAGTCATAGCACGTTGCATATGCTTTTGCATACGACGGACCAATGTCTTACGCACATTACCTGCAAAACACACCGCAGTCAAACCAATATAGTATTCAAGTGTTGCTGTATCTTGGATAAAATACAATACTTGATTACGATCAGTTCTACGTTTACGGGCGATTTTTGAGTTCATAAGTGTATTATATACACAAAGCCATTTAACGTCAAGCCTGGAATTTGGTGGCAAAATAGGATTTTGCTATATGAAATGCTTAATTTTTAAGCAGTTTTAGACTGTTGTATTTTTACAACGGATTTTCAGGGGTTTCTTTAGGAGATTCTAGTAGATACTCATAGTTGGTAGTATCTATATTTTCTCTAAAAATGATAGCACCATTCTTAAGATGGAATCTTCGGGCCAAGTTAGTCTTAGGGCTTAGTGTCACAAATCTAGTAACGCTAGGATATTGTGATTGGATTCCCTTTACTGCTTGATACAGTAATTCTTTTCCTTTGCCGCTTTTGTAACTCCAGATAGTGTAGAATATTGCGGTAGTAGGAACTGTTGATGTTTTCTTTAACCCTTCAACATCTTCGGGAACGAAATCATGAAAGCTAACACAAACCATTGCTTCTGGTTGTTGTTCTTCGTCAGTTAGTGCTGCTACAACTCTGCCATCACTAACTCTAAAGTCAGTAGATATTTCAGGACGAACCGGATCGTCTTTGATAAAACTCAATAGTGTGTGTGATAGGTCTGTGATAAATTGAAACATGATATTGTTATTTATGCGTATATTATAAAAACAGAATTTATCTATAAAAATAGGGACCGAAGCCCCTATTTGCTATTTTTGGTTACAAGGTATAACTACCTCGGGTATCATGCCGCTAGGGCAAATACCTCGTCATTAGATGCGTTTGCATTTAAAAGGTTTTGTGTCTACGGCCGAGTCTCCCCAACCCTAACGGCTTCTACATTGCCGGACTGTCCATTTCTGTACTCTTGACCCAATCGATCCTGTGTCAGGCCCATTAATAATATATCACTCGTGCAGTCTGTTAAATTTTTTCATTTTATCAGATGCATACGTAGTAAAAAACATTGGAAAGATTCCGTGTATCAATAAAGCGATTCCCATTGACCACGTAAAAGCCAAATGCTCAATGTACCCCATTCCAACGTCTTTTAAGTGTTTCATAATAAATTATTGGTGGACCTGGCGGGCACTGCCCCCGCGTCTTGAATCCTTTTCTATCTACTTCATACAGTCTTAACTCTTACTTAACTGTTTCTGTATGCTTGCCTTTAAAACTTTTCTTTAGTAGTTTAAGCCAAAGTACTTTGGCTTTTACTAAATTATGTTTTAACTCAGCACGGTTAAGTTTTAATATTAGTTTTTTAGTTTTCATACTATATTTATCATGTATTGATTCTACTTGTTTGCAAGTGGATTGTCAATAGCTTTTTGTATCTTTTGGTCAATTTCTCGTTTCAATTGTTCCACTTCTTTTGAAATTTCTCTACGTGCCGATGCCATTTCACTACGAACTGCTGCTGCTTCTGAACGGGCCTTATCTAAATCTTCTCTAACACCCTTACGCATTTCACGCATTTCGCCTTCAGTTTCACGTTGAGCAGTTTTTACACTGCGTTCAACTTGTTCTGTTACTGACTCATTGCGGCGAATATCACTCTTTAGGTCGTTCTTGATGTCACGAGTGTAGTCGCTGGTTTTGCCTGATGTTTCTTCAATAACTGCCAGTCGCTTGTCAAAGCCCGATAAGTCTGGTGCTGAGTATTCAGTTATCTTTTTCTTCATGCCCTGGTAGTCCTTGTAAACTTCAAAGGCACCATACAATCCACCCAGCAATGTACTTGCTAGTGTCGCTGCTACCATAAGTTTGGCAGGGGTAAATTCATATCCACCAATTGAGATAACTGTGTCTTTGCTGGCATACTTCTTTACCGCTGCTTCAGCTTGGTCAATCTTTGCGTCAACGCTTTTGATTTCTTCTGTCATTTTATTATTCCTTATTGTATTGACTGTCAACTATTTGCTTCCAACGAGTTTCATTGGCTCCGCTGAGTTGACGTTGTGCGGATCTATTATCTACTGTGGCCTTGTAGTATTGTTTTGCTACTGTAGCGCCCAGTGCGTCTGGTACCAGACTGTTTTGATATGCGCTAAAGCCCGGCACATATCCTATCAAGCCCACTAGTAGTCCTTGTGTAGCTGTTTGTGCTTCCATGGTTGCTGCCCGGCTGACATCTTTAGCTAGTTCTTTGGCTTTTTCTGTTGCTGCTGATCTAGCTGCTGCTGCATTACCACCGGCTTTCTTTTCTACACTGGCCACAGCACTGTCAGTTTTCTTGGCATCAACCTTTTGTTCTGCTGCTGCACCCGGAGGAGGTGGCGGGGGAGGTGCAGATGCTGAGTTCATTGTGCTGGCACTAGGCGGTGAATTGATTACTGATATAGGGGAAGTAACTGAAGTTGCTGATGTAGCGGATGGTGCTGCCACAACCGAATCCACTGTAGAGTTTCCCGTTGCAGACACTGCATTAGAAGGATCATTGCGTTGAACTTCCACTGTAGTGGTCAGTGCTGAATTAACAGCAGTGGTCACAGCAGGGTCTAGATTCACAAGATACTTGATAGCATAGGCTGTTTTGTATCCTGTGCATTTGTTGCTGAACAAGCTGTCCAACAAGCACTGCTGATTTAAATATGCTTCTGCATAGCCGGGGCAATCAGTTGCATATAACGGACTTGCTGTACATTGTTGATTTTTATAAGCGGCGGCGTACCCAGTGCAATCAGATGCATATAATGGACTTAATGAACACTGTTGAGTTTTGTAAGCAGCCGCATAGCCGGGGCAGTCAGTTGCATACAATGCGTTTGCTGTACATTGTTGAGTTTTGTAGGCAGCAGCATAACCGGGGCAGTCACTTGCATACAGTGCATTTATACTGCATTGTTGAGTTTTGTATGCTGCTGCATATCCTGCACAGTCACTTGCATACAACGGACTTAATGAACATTGTTGAATTTTGTAGGCAGACGCATAGCCAGGACAATCAGTTGCATACAATGAACTAGCTGTGCATTGCTGTGTTTTGTAGGCTGCTGCGTACCCCGTACAGTCACTTGCATACAATGCATTTATGCTGCACTGTTGATCGTGATAGGCAACAGCGTAGCCAGGACAGTCAGTTGCATATAACGGACTTGCTGTACATTGTTGAGTTTTGTAAGCTGCCGCATAGCCTGGACAGTCAGTTGCGTAAAATGGATTAGCGTTGCACTGCTGAGTTTTGTAGGCAGTAGCATATCCAGGACAAGTGGTTGCATACAGGGAGTTTGCTGCACACCGTTGGTCATAGTAAGCCTGCTGATATCCTGGACAAGCCGAATTATACAAAGGATTAGAACTGCATTGCTGTGAAAAATATGCTTGGGCATAACCTGGGCAAGTACTGTCATACAAGGAATTAGCACTACACCGTTGAGCAAACACCGCAGCGGCATAACCTGAGCAAGTGGTAGAACTCAATGGATCAGCAGCACACGGATCAGCGGTGTATACTGCTTTGCTATACATGTCATAAATGCTGGCGTTGCCATTTATCCCTGGCGTCATTTTAAATGTGCCCAGGGTTGTTATATCTCGTGCATTGTTAAATCTATATTGATAATTTTGATTACCAGATTGCCATACACCCTGATGAGACCAGGTTTGATTATAAATGCTGATATTCCCACTGTCTCTGATGTTTATGTTAACATTAGCATAGTTTGCCATCCACCAGGAGCAACTGCCGTCCTGATTGGTTGCCGTGCATTGGGTATTGCCAAATGAGTATTTGTATCCGTAATCAAAACCGTGTATTTGTACACCGGCACCTACTGAACTCAGGGCCTGATTGATGGCATAGATTTGAGCCCCGGTAGTTCCAGGCAGCAGATTACCACTAATAGTCTGTGCCGTTGTACAGCCAATACACAGCATTAACAATAACGCTGCTAGTTGCTTCATTTTTCACGCACAATAGCAGGGATACGAGCAGGTTCAGCGTCCCAGATTGCCTTGGCTTCTGCACCAATCTTGCCGTCAACAGGGCAGGGTGTCCCTGCATTCATCATGGCGTCAAACACTCTACGGTCTTGACACATGGCAGCAACAGCAGCCACTTTCATACCCATGTCATACAGAGTCTTGCTCAACTTTAAACGTTCGCAGTTGTAGTCAATTCGTGTGCCACCAAAGCTGATACCAAAGATTTGCGTTTGTGCTGCTCCACTAAAGCCTGTTACACAGATGTCACTATTGATGCTGGTAACGCTGGGCGCAATAGCACTAGGGGGAGGGCTGACTACAGTGGTCTTGCTGTCGCTGATGCTGCTGGTCTTGCTGTCGCTGGTGGATTGAGTCACAATTGGGTCTGACTGTGCTTGAGCCAGCATACAAATGCCCATGCTCAGTACTACCACTAGTTGTTTTAAATTCATTATTAATCCTTTTATTATTATTAAAAGGTAGAATTAATAGTTAGCCACCCTGGCATCACGCAGGACAGTAAGACTTATTATTTTTCTTATTGTGTTTATCTACCCTTAACTACTATTTATAGCTAGTTTGAGTAGATAAATCTATGACTATTTGCTGTATTTAGAATCAAACATGGCTCGTAGCCACGGCCAATCATAGCTGAGTTTTAATTTCTCAAAGTTACCATTCACTTCTTCAAAATATTCAACTGCATGTTGTGCACCATCTGTACTATACTCATTGAACTTGCCCATACCAACAGTTAGCCACATCTCAAGTCTATTTCTGCTAATCTCGCTATCTTCTGCACGTAGCTTTAGTGCTTCCCGGAAACTAGTACGCCATGTGCTCCAAGCATCGGTGTTGAAGTTGGCGATACCGCTGTTGATTTCTACCACTTCATGCTCGTCATCCATAGTAAAGTCAAGACCTTTACCTTGATTGGCAAGAGTTAATTTCTTATTATAAGCAATCATAGCCATGTGACCATACTTTAACCCATTAACAGGATTTGCGGCATGAAATACATAATGCTTGGGTAATTGCAATCTATCTGGTTGCCAGTTCCAATCAAACTTATTACTAACTTTTAACTTGGCAAACACAGTAAACATCCAAGGGGTATTACTTGCTTCCGCTGCTGCATGATATGATGCTACACGTCCATTTACCCCGTCTACTCTAGTAACTCTGTTGGGTAGTCCATCTGTTACCTTAAGCAAATGTTGATAATTTTCTTCTGCGCCTGTTTCACCATTGCTTAAGAATACGATATCCATTGGGCTAGATTTTGCTAATTTACTGTTAGTGATAATATATGGATAATCGTATAACTCACGCTTAATATAGTCTTTAGCTTCTTTGGGCACAACAATACGTGTTCCACCTACACTAGTAATCTGTATATTTTTAGATTCAGGGGTCCACAAACTCATTGGTTCATTATCTATTGAATCATTACTTACATTATCGCTTGACAAGAATACAGCGTATGGGAAATTAAATTCAGTATTAATACTACTAATATGTGAATCCCCTTCGGTCACTATCACTGGTGCTGCTAGTCTTTTTACACGCTGATGTTGATTATAATTAATCTTATTAAAATCTTGCAAGGAAGATAAATCAACTACCAACTCACGCAACTTGTTTACGTCAATTAAAAACGTGTCACCAAACTTTTGTTGATTACTCGGAAATACATGCAATTGTTCTTTTGCAAACGGATCACATATATAAGTAAAGTCAAAGCCTGTATAATCGCACACAGTACTAACTACCCAAACATAGTGTTCTTTTTTAGTTGGTAGTTTAGTTAACAAATTTTTAAATGTGTTCAAATAACTTTCTTGATACGGTACAACAATCTCACCGTCGTTTGCTAGTTGAGTTGTGTCTGCATTACCGTGGTCAATGTAAACTATATCATACAATATATTAGTTGCTTTTGCTCTACGTTGTTTTACAAAATTTATAGATGACAAATGTTCAATTATTTTAATGTATTTTGTATCTTCGGCAAACGTTTCTCTATTCACCATAAATGTAGTTCCCCAATGACTCCATTGAGTACCAAACACATGCACCATTTTCATTTGCCATGGATTGGGATAATATTCAAAATCAAAGTCAGTGTAATCTAATTCACTATTAAGTATCCAACATAATTCAGTTGTACTACGATTAATACAACGATTGATTGTGTCTACCCAACTATTTAGATAACGAGTCTTTTGTATAGTAGGAAACTTTTGTTTCAATTTCTCAAATCTTGCTTGTGATTCATTGTTACTTCTATCAACAAAGAACATATCAGATTTTTTGAATAGACTAGCCAAATACTTTTCAGATAGTTCTTCAGTTTGTACAAATTTAAAATCTGTATTACCTTTAAGATACATACTAGCATTAACAAAATATGTTTGTGTAATCTCACTGTCAGGAGAACCAAACACATATACATATTCATTTTCCCATTGAATATTAACTATTTCAGGACGCCAATCAAAGTTGAAAGTATCATATTCAATGTTCTTATGCATTGCCCAGAAGATTTCATTAGGATGTTGTTTAACTAAGTCTTCCAGTGTAGTTTCAATTTCATATTTAGAAACTACAATGTCTTGAAGATTTGGTGTTTTAGTTGATTTTTCAATTCTTTCCAAATATACTATTGCACTATCTATATCATCATATACTACATATCTAGGGCCATCATCTCTATCTAGTAATGTACCAAATTGATATATGTAGTTTGGTGCCGTATCATCTGGGTGCCAACTAAAGTCAAATGTACTAACATCTACTCCGTCAGGAATTATCCAATTTTTTTGACTAGCCAATCGTCTAGCTTTTAATACAGACGGCTTAACATATTTTACGTCAGTCACGCCCTCTTCAGCACCTTTTGGTATATATCTAGGACCACCTGTCTTTTGCCACTGCGTACTAAATTGATAAATTATTGGAGGTTCATATGGGTTAGGAACCCAACTAAAGTCAAAACTGTTTTTATCTACATCTTCGGGTACTATCCAGTGTGTACTTGTTTGCGATAGTTTTACTATCTTCTCATTTATATACTTTTTTTCTGTTGCATCTTTTACATGATATTCTGCCGTAGGCATTATCTGCGCAGGATACCATTGATTACCCCATATGTATATGTATGGTGGATCTGTTGGGTCAGGATGCCAACTAAAATCAAAAGTACTTGCATCTACTAACTCTGATAATGTCCAATTATCATTTTTTTCATTTTTGCGATTTAAAGGTGTAACATCAGCACGGTATATAATGACTTCACTTTTTTCAGACGGGCATAGCCAAGTACCACTGTCTTTTTGATGTTGACTGGGCCATACATTGTTGTGTTCTTCTGCCCATACATCTTCGTCGGGTAGAAATTCAAAATCAAATTCCCAATCAAAATTACGATAATCACAGTATTCGTTGATTATCCAAAAATGTTCAGTGGTACATTGTTGTCTAGCATCTTCTAATGAAGTTGCCTGTCTTTCTCTTGGGTGAACATTGGGCTTTTTGTTGAAATAAAATACATCACGGAGCATGCTAATACTTATGACAAAACTTTGACCCCATATAGTTTTTCAAATCTGTCTGCATCTGCTCGGTCGTTAACCATTGGTTCACCGCGAATGTTTAAACTTGTGTTCAATAGCATTGGGCAATCAGTCAACACATACCATTTTTCTAATAGTTCTCTGATTCCCGATCCATCTTTTGGTACAGTTTGTACACGACTAGTCCCGTCATAATGTACAATAGCAGGAAACAATTCAGGATACTTGCAATTACTGATAACTTGCATATACCTACTATTATCCCACTGCCGAGGCATAGCAAAATACTGATGGGCATACTCCTCAAGAATGACTGGTGCAAATGGTCTAAACTTCTGTCTACGTTTAATCTCATTTACTTTGTCTTTAATCTCATCTCCTCTTGGGTCTGCAAGGAGACTTCTGTTTCCCAATGCTCTCGGGCCAAACTCTGCACGTCCCGACGCAACACCAACAATGCGATCAGTAAGTAACACATCAAGTATGTTATTAACAGGATACTTACCAGAAATATTATGACCAAGAAAAGCATCAGTCCAATTAGTTTTGCGACCGTAGCCAAGACATGCTGCGCCGAGACTATTACCCGCATCACCGGGGTTAGGCATGATCCAAATATTTTTATAGAAGTTCCCCAGTAATCTGTTTGCTAAACAATTCAATGCTACGCCGCCGCCGTATACTAGATTTCTACTAGTGCCTATCATTCTGGCTTTACTCATTACTCTAGCAATCATGTGTTCTACTAGATGTTGACTGCTACTAGCAATGTTCATTGGATCGGCATCTTTTAAGAAATCTTTATCTACTCCAGTATGTAGATTTTGCTTGAAGGTAAATATATCTTTACTATCTACAAACTCAGTCATCATTTCTTTAATGTGTATTGGTTCACCATATGCTGCCATACCCATTAAAATATATTCTTCATCAAGTGGGCGCAATCCAACTCGTTCAGTCATTGCTGAATAGAACAATCCAATACTATCAGGATACTTCATACTCCACAGTTTTTTGTATTCCGCTTTGCCGGTTGTAAAATCATACCAAGCATCCCAAATAGTGATAGTATCAAACTCGCCGATAGCGTCAATCACCACGACAGTAGCATCTTGAAAGGGACTTGTTTGAAAGCCGGCTGCTGCGTGACATAGATGATGACTGTGAGTATGAATCTTTGGTTCACTCATTTGACTATAAGTAGAACCTAATATCTTTTCCCAAGTTGGCCAAGTAAAGCCCTCACCACTACGTAACTGTCGTAATGATTTTAACCACGGACGTTCATAGTAGTGATATTCTAAGTAGTCAGAATTGACATGTTTTAGTGTGTCAGTGAGTAATTCTTCACACACATCTTTATCATGCTTATTCTTACTGTAACGTTCACTGTGCCCAGCAAATAATATGTTGCCATGGTCATCTACTACACTTATTGCAGCGTCATGGAATCCAGCTGATATACCTATATAGTTCATGTATTATTTTTTATAATTTGATTCATTTCTTCTGCAAATATCTTATGCATTGCCGGGGAATAATGCCCACCTGGACCCAATGCATCTTGGTATTTACCTTCTATAACTATTGTTTCCATATTTAAAATATACTCTAGATTAAGATAATCTTTGAAACTTTTTAAATCTTCTTCTACCCGATATACATCTTCGGGTTTAATATTGATTGAGTAGCCCACAGTATGAACCCAAAATAGTTTAATATTGTTGATTCTACAAAAGTCCTGAATTAGTATGGCATTTTTATAAAAGTTAATAAGGCAATGATAGTTTTTTTCGTATTCTGTTTTAAAACGTAACAATGAATCAACCGTGTTATTAATACTATTAATCATAGGGGAAATAGATGTCCACGGCGAATTTATGCCGGGAATCTCAGTACGTGCTATATCTGTTGTTCCGATAATTGCTACTAAATCTATATTTTTTTTCTTTAATTGAATTAAGTCTGTTACGGTAGTTCTAGCTATTCTATCCATACTAGAGCCGGCCAATGCTTTATTAATAACGTTATATGCATATGTACTAGCTAATAGTCCCGGGAAAGCCCGCTCTTTCTCTAACTTAAGCACTTTTTCTATACCTTCAATAGAACGCATATTGTTATTGAATGTACTCATGTACCAATCTTTATATGGAGTAAAGTTTTTTTGATACGGAGAATATCCGGGGAATCCATTAAGCATGTCATCTGCTAAATCATGCCCGGCTATAAAACTATCACCATTGCAGTATACTATCATTTGTAAATAAACGGATCTCGTTTACGCAACTCTTTAATACGTTTACGATATTTGTATTCTCTAACTAAACTTTTAAACCATCGTATTATAAACATTTTTTACCTTTATAAAGTTATATAACTCATCGGCATATAATAGATGAGGAGTTTCATTGTGATGCCAATACTTTGCTTTTGGATTAGTATACCCGGCGTTTTTGTATTTTATGTAGAATGAGTTTTCAGCATTTTCCATATTGTAATATTTAGTAGTATCAATTTGTTCTAGGTAAAAACTTGTATGTTTGTTTTTTTTACCAAATACGTGAGTAGAATTGCACATTAAATAATCAATATGTTTTGATTGTAAAAAATATTGAATTTGTAATACTAAATTAGCACTTATTATTTCTAAATAATTTTCGTTTTTGGCTATGAATTTATGATATTCAATTATGAATATTTTTTCGTCAGGATCACCACCGAGCCATCCTAAATTGATGCGATTATACATTTCACCTGTACTAGCATGATAATCATTAAAAGGATTATGATCTCCAAACCATGTTCTTCTCTCCCAAGGAACTTCCATTCTAGTACTATCTGTCCAACTAACTAATACAAAAACTTCCATAGTTTCAGAATTGTATTTCTCATTAAACCATTGAAGTATGCTTCGTGCAATTGTTGGATTAGTTGAACCGGGTTCTGCTGTGTTAATAGGTGTATACCCTAACTTACTTGCTAAAATATTACCAAATGAATTTTGTCTGTTGTATGTAGAATCTTGATTCCCATCTATTTCAGAACCGGATGCGTGACTGCATCCAGCAATTAACATTATCTTTTGTTTCATTTTTTAACTGCGTTTTGTAATAGATGCTACATCAATTGTTACAACTTCTTGCTTAGACATAGCTTCTTTTTCGGGTATAACTACATTAGTAGTGTCAGCCACTTTTACTTGATAATCAGTATAGTTACTCCAATCACCAGAATCGACCCAATGTAATTTGAACGAAAAATCAACTGTTTCATTTAAATGTTTTTCTTCGTTGAGCAAATCCATAAAATCTGCGCCGCTGCGGCCTTCTTCATCACTCCATTCTGGTTTTGCTAATTTTCTAGCACGTTTTGTTGTGTTACTTTGTAATCTGCTATAGTCTTGTGCGTAGAACGGACCCTTGCGTCCGAGTGGAGGACGCTCTCTGTCATCAAAATTGTTATCTACTTGATTAAAAATAATATCAAAATCAGCATCCCATTTACCTTCATCAGTTATATTAAACTTATAAGTAGCGTAATACATACCGGGACCAAACTGACTCCCAAACTCTTTCAAATCTATTTCAGGGTTGAATCTTACTTCGGCTTTGTAACCACCGCGTGTTTTCCATAACATTCTAAAGAAAGGCCACATTTCATTTACTAGTGTGTCAGCAAATGGATTTATATCTGCTTTAATTATATTGTAATCAAACTTCTCATATTCAATCTCTTTGATACACAATGGATCATTTAATTCAATTTTATAATGGTCTTTAGCCAAACTATCTCGTATCGGGTAACCTATAGGTACATCACTACATCCCTGCAAAAAATCAGCAAACATGTGAAACGTTTTAACTCTAGTCATAACGTGTGTTCCGCCTATTTTAAAGTCATTACTGATCCAATGACCCTGATACTTATGCCAACTGATATTAAACTTATGAGGATTTTGTCCTACAATAGTTTCAGGACCTAATCCATATCCTACCCCTAGTCCTGCATTGTTGATATTGTTATTACGCATACGCCATAACAAAGTCATGCTGTCAGCATAGTCTTGCCAGTCTTCTGTAGGAAATCCTACGATCCAATTGGTTGCTGCCCATATGCCTACTTTCTTTCCGTCAATAAAGTTCTGTTCCATTTCAGCAATAGTAACACCTTTAGCCATGTCATCTAGGACTTTTTGACTACCGGATTCTATTCCATAGTTAAACATAATACAACCACCTGCTACTAGGTCTTTGAAGTATTCTAAATCCATACGACCGTCGCATCGTGCATACCCTGTCCATTTTATCTTCAAGTCTTTAGCAGCAACGCCCTTAACAAATGCACGTAGTTCTTTTAAATTACCGTTAACTAAACTATCGATAAACCAAATAACATCAGTACCTTTATTATAATACAACCATTCAATTTCTGTAATCAAATCAACTGCTTGGCGCTGACGATACTTCCAAAAATGAGTTTCTTCACAAAAAGTACACTTAGCTGTACACCCACGACTAATTTCAGTGTTGACGCCGTTAGGTAATTCATACAAACTAAAATCAATAGATTCATAATCTGGCATCGGTAAGCCGTTAATATTAATGCGCTGGTCTTCTGGTTGATTTAATATTTTAGGTTCAGTGTGTACAACACCTTCTTCTACTTCATCAAGCAAGAACAATAGATTAGATTCCCCTTCACCAACCACAACGTAGTCATAGTAAGGTTCAGTTTTAAACCAACTCTTATGCACGTTTGGTCCACCTACTGCAATTTTTACATTAGGTAATCTACGTTTCAGTTCACGGCACATCCATTTGCTAGGTTCTTCACTAATATAATAGATACTGAATCCCACTACTTCAGGGTTCAATGCAACAATATCATCTACTGCTTTACTAAGTATAGGCTCTAATACAGGATGTATATCATTCATATAAGTTTCACCTAGCCAGTGCCAACTGCTACTAGGATCCCATAATCTGAATGGAAGTTTATTATTAGGTTGCCAATCGTTTCTATACTCGTTGTACGCACGAACATTCAAGTCCATGATATGAGTTTCATATCCTGCGCTTTTAGCGATGCCACTCAATCTAGCTAAACTAAAAGGTGGCATATATGGACTCCATTCTGGGCATAACACCAACACTAGTTTTGTCTTGCGTGTTTTGTAATCTACATATACCGGGGTTAAGTTCTTTTGTTCCGTTTTTTTAGCATAAGGAGCAATTGCTTCCATCATACTACGATGACGGGCATCCGTAATGTCCTCGGTTGGTCTTTCCTTTGGTATGAGTTTATCTACCGCAAGACTTTTTAAATTAAAATCCAAAAATAATCTCCTATATAGACTATTTAATTGAATAATAATTAGTCTGTTTTATTTTGAGTAGTGATTTATGTTTGAGTAAAAATGCGAATGATTATATTCTACTATTTCTTTTATTTGATTTTGCCAATCAATCCATTCTTTGGAAGTTTTTTGCATCAATCTGGTTATCTCTGTCCAAATAGCATCAAATCTATCATTATCGTTTTCAATGGAATCGTATGATTCGTCAATCATGGGGGCAAAAGTTTTGTAACCCATTTTTCTTAATTCAGCCATAGTATGCGGCCTGCATAATAGTATAAAAGGATGTTTCATTGCAAGACATTTAAATGTTTTTTCGGATAGAAACAAACAATCTTCAATATTATTATTAGGAATATTAAACAAGGTTTCGGTCACTATACTAAAATAGCTATCATCAAAATACGTGATGTCAGCAAGTGTTATATCAACTGGATTGATTCTTTCCTTTGTTATATTCAATCGTATAGGAAATATATCTTTGTTTTGCTTTATAAATTGATATTCATCTGATAATGAATCAATATTGTTCACCCACCCGTTTGATCCTTCAAAGGAGTAATAACTACGTTTTAAATAATCACTTGCTAGCACTTTTTCAAGTAATCTAACTCTATGCGCTCTAGCTACTTTATTGAAGCAAAGAAAATCCTTTGATTTTTCTTTTATTTTGTAATTAACCAAGTCTTTGTAAACATGATATTGACGTTGAGTGTGAAATTGAAAAGCATGTGCTGATAATATTGATATTTTATTTTTCCAATTGGTATCCTTAGCTATTTTAGAAAGATAAATTCTATCATATATTTCTTGAGCATTTGGTGATGCACATAGATAAAATAAGTTCTCTGAGTCAATTATATGACTGACTAAATTTGCAATGCGGTGAATTTTTCCAATTATAAACGGCATAACTGGTTCACCTAGTTTACTGAAGAAAAATTTACGTGCGCCATTTTTATATGCTTCTATAATTTCAGAAACAATCATTTCAGTTGGGCGTGAAATAAATGTAGTAATAGTATCAACTTCCGCAGATATCACATGCATTGTGTTTTCATAATCTTTCATTTCTGACCAAATATCAAGTATAACACTTTTCATATAAGGGGCAGTTGTGGGTGGAGGTTGAAAATTATGTCTCTGTCTAGTATTGCCATAATGTATTAATTCTCCCCCTCTAGCTAAATCAATTTTTCGCCACGGATCTATTATTACTGACTCTAGCCTGATGGAAGATATTATATGCTCTACCCAATCTTCCCAGTAACCTATTAGGTATACTTCTGTCCAATCTAATTTTAAATCCAAATCATTGGTATTCTTATCATAATAATTTACATTTCCGCCGTGCTTTTCAATATAATATCCAACTAACATACTAGCACTACCGTTAGTGTAAGGAACGCTTGGCTTATATGCTTTTCCAATTATAGTTACATTATTACCATTTTTTAAACAGCGTAGTGCCATGCGCTCTGCTTGTACTTCTCTAGCAGTCATAATACTATCAAACAAATCATAACTTAAATCTAGCCTATCAGCCAGATAACGCAATGCAATATTATCTCTGGGATGACAAGCTCCTGCATCTCCCAATCCAGCTTTCATATAAGCAGGTCCCGTAATACGATGTGTACTTTTAGCTAGTGCTTGCGTTACAACATCAACATTGATGTTGCCATTAGTTTCAGCAACATCTTGTATCATATTAACTAATGCTAACTTTGCGCTAATAAAAGTGTTGTAGAAAATTTTTATTGATTCAGCTTCATCCCATGTACTCACTTCATATCTAGGGTCGTTTTCCATAAATAATTTATAGAACTCAATTAATTCTTTTGCATCTCCGGTTAGACTACCATCATGTGTGCCAATGATAATCATTTCAGGATTTACCATATCCCATTTAATTGTGCCCATGGCAATTAAATATGGGTTATAAATAAATCGTGCATTAGTAATGCAAGGTTCTAGTATATTACGCACTGTCCCAGGTAATACAGTACTAATAAGAATCACTAACTGATTTTTATTTACGTATTTGTTTACTTCAACTAGAATGTCAGTAACAATAGTATAATCAAAATCTTTGTTTGGTAAGTGACTACTTGGAGTTTCTCCACCATAGATAGGGTCGTGTGGGGTAGGAGCCGCAATAAAAATAAAATCTCTATCTTTAACTGCTTCTTCAATTGTGTTTTTCATGGGAAACATTGGTAATCTCGGAGAGATATCATACCCCACTACATTATATCCAGCACCTACCATAACTTCGGCACAGTCTTGCCCTAATTTGCCACATCCTATCATTGCTACTGATTTCATTTTTGTTTCTCATTATAAGGTGTAACTGTCAACTTATTTAATACATATAGTTCATCTATGTTATTGCTGTAGATTTTAATATAACCCAAGTCTTGTAGAAGTTGACTAAACATTGTATATGTCGTATTAGTATCATAGCAGTTTTCAAACTCATTAACTTCTGCCCAAATAGCCCAAGGTCTATGATTACCTATATTACTTAACACTTTGTATTCTGCCCCCTGTACATCCATATGAATAAAATTAGGAGTTACATCGTGTGTACTACAAAATGTATCTAGCCGCATTGTGTTGACTGTCTGCGGTTCTCCCCAAACAAAAGTACCAGCTGGAACTTCTGTTTTGTTTGGTTTACATATACTACCTGAATATGGCCAAGTTTCTCCATTGTATGTAGCTGATGGGTAAAAAGTTACAGTCTCGTTAGAATCTGATAGTGCTATATGGAAGTAATTTATACCGCGTCTTTTTGCTTCGCTTGTATTACGTTCTTTCCATACATCAGCACATTCAAATGCATATATCGTAGCATTAGGTAATAGTTGTTTAAACATTGCAGCATCTCCGTCAACTGCTGCACAACCAATATCAAATATAGACATTGCCTTGTCTCCAAAGTTTTCTATTAACCAATTGGTGTTTATGTCACTCATACTAAATCTTTCTTACCTAGATCAATCTGTGTCTTTATCCATTTATATGTTTCTGTTAGCCCGTACTCTAAGTTCTCAGCAGGTGACCAATCAATCGTTTTCTTAATCAATCTGTTGTGACTATTTCTTCCTCTTACTCCCATAGGACCATCTACATTGTGTATTGAAACACTCTTATTAACTAACTTTGCAATTAAGAAAACTAAATGATTAATACTAATCATTCTTTCACTTCCCAAGTTTAATGGAACTTCACAGTCACTAGCCATTATACGATTTATGCCTTCTATACATTCATCAATATATAAAAAACTGCGTGTTTGGTTACCCGGTCCCCATATATCTACATCACCGTGATCGTTACACATTGCTATCTTACGACACAATGCTGCGGGTGCTTTTTCTTTGCCATTGTTCCAACTACCCTTAGGGCCAAAGATATTATGAAAACGTGCGATACGCACACGCATACCATAGTTACGTGCATAAGACATATATAGTCTTTCACTAAATAGCTTCTCCCAACCATACTCACTGTCAGGTGCTGCTGGGTATGCACTATCTTCGCTTAGTATTGGGTTATTGGGATCGGTTTGATTATGTTCAGGATACATACACGCACTACTGGAATAAAAAATATTCTTTACACCCTTCTGCTGCATCTCATTTAATATGTTAAGATTAATCATTGCCGAGTTATGCATAATGTCCGCGTCATGTTCACCTGTAAAAATGTAACCGGCGCCTCCCATGTCAGCGGCAAGTTGATATACTTCGTCAATATCACTGTTGATTAAGTATTCAACATTACGTTGATTACGCAAATCCATTATATAAAATTTGTCAGCAGTAGATTCACTGTATTCTGGATACTTTAAATCAGCACCAATAACATAATGCCCTTGACTTTTAAATTTCTCTACTAAATGTGAACCTATAAATCCACCTGCTCCGCATACTAAAATCTTTTTCATATATATTTCTTTTCGTAAATCATGTTCTACTCAATAATACGTTGACCGGCGTTGATGCATATAATGAAAATCCATACTGCGCCATATGATCAATAAGAGATTGTTCTTTCTGATCATGCTCAATGCAAAGTAACTTACAACTTGGTGCCAAGTTCCAGTCAGTACTAGTAATAACTGAGTGATTCTGTCCTTCAATATCAATGCTAATAAAGTCAAAGTTACGTGAACTATATTGTTTTAATAATGAGTTTAATGTAATAGCATAATGTGTTATTGGTTTCCACTCGTAGTTATGTTCTTTTTTATGCCAGTCCCAATTCTGCATATGCTCAGATGACGTTGAACTCAATTGACCATTCTCGTAAAATATTACAAACCCTTCTGTGGTATCAATGACAGCCAATACCAATTCTGATCTAGTTCCAAACTGCTCATAGTTATTAATCAATTGGCGAAATGTCTGTGATTCTGGTTCAACTGAAATGCCAGACCATCTGTCTAACAATAACTGATATACATTACTGTAAACGATGCCGTCTGCTGCACCTACATCTAAGAATGTTCCAACAGTGTCTCCAAAGAAATCTTTAATATACTGTTGTTCTTTGTATTGACTATGATCCATTATAATTTATTCCTCACAATGTTAGATATTTTTGCAACTGCATGTCTTGTACTTGCTGTGCGAATCACTTCATAGTTATGGTCTAGTATAGGCTTCACTTTGTTTCTGAAATCTAGTATCTGCTCACTAGTCCAAGTACCAATGTATGCAGCTATCTCCATGAGTTTACGCATTCTCTCATCATGATCGGCTATATCATCATATGACTCATCCCAAAATTCACTGAAGGTTTTAAATCCTAATTCGTGCAGACCCTTCAATACACCCTTCACTCCTACAACAATGAATGGATGCTTTTCTTTTGTAGGTTTAAAAGACTTTTCAGTTATAGATATTTCGTTGTCATAGAAATTAGTTTCCGTTACTATACTAACTAATGTTTGCTGATAAAATTGTCTAGTCTTGTTATCATAATCCTGACACATTACAGTAATGTTAGTTTCGTCATCAAGTTTCAATGGCAACCTATCAATGAATCTTTGTGTGCAATTATCATCAATTGCAAAGACATTATTCAGTCTAATTTTGTCAAAACTAGGAATAGTACTGCGTCCTGGATAGTCTTGATCTTCGTCACTAAAGCTAACCAGTGAACGGTCTACAAGATTATGTTTCTCTAAATTAACAGCCATTTCAATTCTGTGCCTGCGTATTCTACGATTCCACATTAGAAATAGTTTAGGTGGAATAATTGTTTCATCGTAAGGCGGCATATCATTTGTATTCTCTGTGTTAGGAATGAAATTTGTAAATGATGTTGGATAAGTTACGATAGATAAACGATTGTGAGGATTATCAGGAATATTCCTAGACACACAATATTGCCCATATATTTCAGAGGCATTGATACACCCGGTGAGGTAAATAATTTTGTGTAGTGGAATTTTGTGTACATTACTGAAATAAGAGTGTAATGAATTGATATAATTATCCTGCATAAACGCTTCAATGCTATGATTAATCAGTATATATCCGCTATTATTTCGCACATTATTAATTATGTGAAAAGGAACATGTCCAAACTCTAGTATGCCATCATGTCCGGTAAAGTATTGACTAAAAGGGATTCGCCATGTCAAAGTAAATGGTAGTATAAACGGTCTAGTTTCTGTACCGTGATCAATGGATACTGAAGGATATACTTCGTACTCACTATTATGTTCGTGAGCCTCAAAGAATTTAACTAAGTCATCTCCAAAATACTTAATAGAATCTACTTGCTTTACCCCGGTCGCTATATTAGCAAAGTTCAATATATTTGGTAGCTCAGTATTCCATATAGGCCCACGTGGGCCTATCCAATTGTACACTAATTTGATTTTGTCTGACATAACTTTTATTTATTATTTAAGAATTTGGGTATAATAATATCAGTGCCACAATGACAATGCTCTTTAGCGCAAACAATTTGTTTGGGACCTGCACGAGAAATATCTTTAAGTATGTGTCCAACAACACCGCCCATGCCACAACTTGCTAAACTCATTTCACCTGTAGGGTTAATAAATATTGCATCCCCAACATTGCATTTCCAACCACGAAAGAAGTTATTACCAGCAACAATTACTTCATTGCTATTACAAACCTCAGTATGATTATCATCATATTTATTATAGCTAACCGTATAGTTGGTTCGCTTCTCTGGCTTTGGTATAGTTTGTTGATGTTCGCTTGTACAGTCGTTTATGAATTGAGTCTTTGCTGGGTCTTTGTAGGTCCAGGGCCCTGCATTAACACTCATTTCATCAAATAGAGGTGTCCACTCTAAGAAGTAGTTTGGCATCACTGTTTTTAAATGCTTACCAAACTCAACTACTTCCCAAAATCTTTCTTCATGCAACAACATCTTAGTAGCTAAGTAATTTACTTTGTCACAGAGATATATGCTATTTTCTTCGTATCGTTGTTTGTCGGCAAATTCTACGTGAAAGCTAGCAACAACATCATCAAACAGATAGTGATTCTTTTCCCACCAAGCTAAGGGACGACTTAAGTTAGTATTAACTGCTAGAGTAGCTTGGGGCAATTCTTTGTATAACCATTCACAAATTGGTATAAAGTTGCGCCATGCAGTAGGTTCACCCCCGCTAAAGAAAAACTTAAAGTTCTTGTACCCGACCGCTTTATATCTGCCAATAATAGTTTCTAAATTTTGTATGTACAAATCTAGATTACCGTTATTTACATCAGTACCTCCCCAATTACCCGGATTGCAATAACTGCATTTAAAGTTACAATAATTATTTACTTGCCATGTAATTGCTAGATACGGCTCAGGGGCTTCAATTGCTATTAACTTGCTGCCCATGCGTATACCTCTTTAAGTTCTGGAATAATATCTTCTAACGTTTCATTTCTATACTCATCTAACTCATCATTGAATTTTTTGAATTCTAATATGCCGCCCTTGTTCTCATCACCGACACTTAAGTTATAGAGTATCATATTGAAACCATTTTGTATATCTTGATTATCTAAATACTTAGCCTGATGCTGTTTGTATTTTTCCATCAAACCTTGCTTAATGTGTTTAGGCAATATCATAATATTTGCATACCATGGATTAGTTGCTAAGTTAAATCTAGGACTTGAGTTGGCAGTAATAAAGCCTTCATTAATCATGTAGTCAAAGAATTCAGGAAAATCAAATACGTTCCAAATACTAATTGTAGGAGTAATTTGAAATTGTGCATGCGGAACTTGTTCTTTGATAGCTTTAATGTTTTTAACGATACGTGACCAGTCAGTACCTTTGCGTATTGCTTCTGCTACATCTTCGGCTGCATCTAGACTAGCCCAAATTTGAAGTTTAGGGAATTTCTTCCAATATCCAATCAAGTCTTTGTCTTTGTATTTTAGTGAACTAAGATTAGTGGTGTAAGTCAATTCAATTGTTTCATTCAATCCATTTTCAATCCAGTAGTCAAGGCATTCATAGTGTTCAGGAGTAATAATAATCTCACCGCCCGCAAAATAAACTTCAGAAACATCTTTAAGATAAGGTTTTAATTTATTCATAAAATTCATTTCTTCTGCTGCATTGATAACAATTTTCTTAGTTTTAAAATATTGTTCATATACTTCAGTACCCCGTTCGTCTACAAACTCTTGCGCCCATAGACTTGAGCAGCCCGGGCCACATGAACGACATTTCATATTACATATATTACTAAAGCGCAGATCCATATATCTCATTTTGAAATCAGTTAATTCACCGTCATCTTTTGTAGTTTCACTGATATCTTTTACATAATCAAGTCCTCGGCGCTTATTGTGACTTTGACGCATTGTCCAAGTACCCATTAATTCTAAATCATAGCAGCGTTTGCAAGCCTCAACTGGTTCATCGTTGAGCATTGATGTACGCATTTTTTTATAATCTTCGCTATTCATCATTTGAATAATAGACTCATCATCTTTGATATTTGCTACAGGCATATTACTGTCAGCTACACAACAGGGCATTACTCTGCCGTCCGGCCATGAATGAAAATGAATCCAAGGTAATACACAAAAGTGCTTACCATTCTTTACTAAATTCTCTACTACGATTGAATCTTGCATTCTTACTCCGTTAAATCTTGTAATTTATTTAATTCAGGGAAAGTTTTCCAGAAACTTTCATTACGTATTCTATCGCCCGAATCTGTGTGCATCATAAATGTTTCTTTGTTGTCTGTCCATGTGTCAGATTCTTTTGCAAAGTTTACTGCATCTGTTACCAATCGGGATAGTGATGTGCTATCACCTTCGTTGTTTTGTGCCCAAACTAATGCTTTGGTTGCTGCTTCAACTTTTAATTCTTTGGGTAGACTTTTACCGCTATAATAGCTAGGATGTACCGCTAGATATAAACTATGATACCAATCATCTCTACGAATAATACCTTTATCTTTTAAGTAAGAATAGAATTCCCCGATAGTTGAATAATTAAATATTGAGAATACAGTGTTCATTTGAAATGAGACATAATCCAATTCTCGGAACTTTAGTAGATTGCTCTCAACAAGTCCCCAATCTGTTCCATGCCGCAACCATTCAGCACGTTCACCGTAATGATCTACACTACAACTTAACTCAATCTTCTTAAAGTGTTTCCACATGTCTAACAAGTCATAGTCCTTAAACTTGATATTGCTAGCATTTGTGTTGTATCGTAATGTAATGTCAGTGCGACCTTTGCGAATCATTTCTTCTAACATTATATAATGTTCTTCGGTCAATGTAGGTTCACCACCGGCAAAATAAGCTAGATCAATATGTTCTACTTGATCTAATACTTCACGTAATAGATTACCCTTCTCATCAGCATGAATAACAATAGGATGCTTTGGGTCGTGATTGGCTCGCATTTCTGCTCCCCATTGACTACTAAATTCACTGCCACATGTTCTGCATTTAAAATTACATATGTTACTGAATCTGATATCAAAGTAATGCATTTTGAAGTTGGGCACAGTTCCATCAGCTAGCGTAGTAGGAACCGTTGTATCAAAATGTTTACCAAAATGTTCTTTACTATAGTTTCTAAAACTATGCGGACCTGCTTCTTCGTGCTTGTAGCAGAAGTTACATATCTTGTTTGGTTTATCGTTTAACATATCCAAACGTAATTGTTTCATCTGCTCATTATTGAAGGCATCTTTAAGACTAGTTTGTTTGGTGTTACCAAATGGTACTGTATAGTCATTACTACAGCAGGGATAGATATCCCCTTTTGGGGTAACATTTAAATGTACCCAAGGGAACATACAGAAAGTTTTACTTTCATTTAATAGATATTCTTTGTTCATAGTAATCCTGCTAGTTCTGGAAAAGTTTTAGCAAAATTCTCCACTCGTATATTATCTAATCGTTGTATTTCACTTCTAAATTTATCTTTATTTTCTTCCCATGTATTTTTAGAAAATAACCAGCCCAATGATTGTTCGGGTTGCATCAGATGTTTATTCAAAAATTTGTTATCATTTAAAATTGTAATACATTTCTCTAAACTTTCCTTACCTTTTAATTTATAATCATTTGGTAAAACATGACTTGAAATATGTTCGGGGTCAGACATATTATATATAGAATAAACATGGTCTTTTGGAGCATACAACTGCTTATTTATTAGATATTGGTAAAACTCATGTATAGTTAATAAATTAAACACACTCAAAACAGTATTCATTGTCAATTGTATATACGGGGCTTTCTTTACTTGAGTAAAGTTTTCCTCTACTTTACCCCAATCTGTCCCGTTTCTTATATATTCAGCACGAGCACCATAATGATCAATACTGGCATAAATTTGAATTTCATGTTTAAAATGTTTCCATAAATCAAGCAAATCTTTATCTTTAAATTTCAAATTACTTAAGTTAGTATTATATCGTAATATGATATCCGTACGTTTTTGTTTTATCATTTCTTCTAACAAAACATAATGTTCTTCGGTGATTAATGGTTCACCCCCTGCAAAATATGCAGTTTCCATAAATTGAATTTGATCTACTACTTCCTGTAAAAATTTTGGATTATCATTTTTAGGAATGATACGTGCATACGGTAATTTATTTTTTAAATCTTCTTGTTCCCATTGACTACTAAACGCTGCTCCGCAGGTTCTACATTTAAAATTACATATATTATTAAACCTAATATCAAAATATTTCATTTTAAATTCAGTTACAGCACCGTCTAGTGTTGTGTTATTTAATGCTTCATCGTAATAATTTCTATAATTAGTATTCATTTGTTGTCTAGAACTCCTAATATTAACTTTTTCATGTTCATAACATTTAGTACATTCACTATTAGGAACCTCGCTAATCATATCCACTCGTAATTGTTTCATTTTTTCACTATTTACAATTTCTATTAATGATTGTGTTTTTGTGTTACCCATCCCATTACCAGTAGTAGCAGATTCTGCAATGCAACAGGGTGCAGCAACTCCCGATGGTGAGGCATGCAAATGAATCCACGGCATCATACAAAATGTTTTGCTTTTAAATAACTGATATTCTTTGTTCATAATGGGTTCAATTGATTAACTTCTTGACATAATCTATAAAATCCCATATATTCTGGGAAAATAGCTAGCATATCAGTATCTCTACGTTCGTCTAATTCATTGAACCAGTTGTAGAAATCTTTACGTCCTTCAATCAATTTTTCTTCTGAGTAGTGAGTGGATTCCATATAATCAACTACACGTTTAAACTTTTCATATTCAACAGTGGTAAATTTATTACTAGCACTATCGTCTACGTTAGCTAGCATAAATGCTAATGCATCGTGCATATAGGACATGAATTCTTCTTTAGGAAGAATGTTCATGTCATACTGAATTGGATCACGTAAATAAGGGGTATCAAAGCGAACACGATGGCTCTTAATGTCATCATACCAACCATACTGCTCGCGCCACTCTAAAAACTTAGCTAAAAAATCTTTAAATGTTGTTACACTAAAAATATTAAATGTAATCATAAACGTGATTGGACTATTGGTTCTATTAAGATATGTATGAAAGTTTGTTTCCCACAATTCTAAATCTAATCCAGTGCGAATGTATTCAGCTTTAGGGCCCCATGTATCTAAGCTAGTGAATAGTTTAAATGCACGTATTTTTCCGTCATCACATAACTGTTTTACGTTGTCACTTAGTTTCTCAACTAGTGCTGTTTTGGTACCCAAATTACTGTTGATGTTTAGTTCTAACCAAGGCATAGGATCACTGTCAATTTCTTTCAATAGCTTCCATGTGCTAGTATGCATAGTAGGTTCACCACCTGTAACCCGCATGATATTTAAAGTTTTGCGTAGTTCAGGCCACCATTTCCAAAATGCTTCAACATAGGGATTTTCTTCTTCACGTTGATATAGTTTCATCCAGTCAACATCACAACGATGGTTCTTTACTGTTGTTACAGGACCGTTGTTTTTGATTTCATTGTAAAAACTAGTACTATATTTTGGATGACAGTAACCACACTTGAAATTACATTCGTTGCCAAAGTTAATTTCTAAGTATTCGGGATTGATGTTCTGGTCCCAAGGGCCCTTAACAGTTTGCTCATATCGTTCTTCGGTGAAGATACTAGCATTCCGAATATGACGGTCACTGACATAGTCCGATCCCATTGCTTCAATATTCCAACAGTACTGACATCCTGTGGGCTTTTTACCCTCAAGCATTTCTTTACGTTCAAGTTTCTTGTGCATTGTGTTGTGCAATGCAGAAGGGTTATCGGCTAGTTCACTTAGGGGAATTTTGTGTGGTTTGGGGTGATAGCAACTATGTGTCTCGCCTGATTGCAAATACATAGTTACATGATGCCATTTAGCTAAACAGAATGAAGTTGTAGTTTCATTCTCAATTTTAATCTTAATGTCTTGAATTCTTTGGTGTTCACTACTCATTACCATCCTTCAATTCTGCGAATAACATCCATCTCTGTTACGAGCGGACCTAGATTATGTTTGTCAGTGTTGTAGTGACGTTTAAAAAACTTACTTTGTTCTTTTCCTAATGTACACATGGGCAATCCAAGTTTGTCGTGTAGTGCTGCACCTAATAGTGTTGCTTCACGTTCAGGATCTCTATGTTCTTGTTCTTCCCAAAGTGTAATATAGTTGTCAAACCATTGCACATTAGTATAGTCCCAACCAGTTAACATGGTCATGTATGTGCCTAATCGTGCGCCGTAAATAGCCCACATGCCATTCTCAACATCTGCCCCAACATTGTGCCAGATAGTTAAATTGTTTAAGTTGCGACTTGCGACAGTTTCTTTGAAAGTTTCTATATCAGGCTTTGCACCTTTGTCAAGAACCATTTTCACTCCTTCACGGAATCCAGCACGCCACGCTTGAAACGGGGTATAATTAGGATAAGTAGTAGAGTAACAATCATGCATTGCCCAGTATAAGTTATCTTTGCTATCCATGCAGAAATCAGCAATACGTGTTACATCACCGTCTGTTTGATTTTCATGTGTTTTCATATTAGCAACATAAGTCTTTGTCCAACTGCTCATGCCACCATTGCCATAGCGCAGCCCGTTGATGCTGTTGATAGCTTTCCAACGATACTGTGCTAATTTAAATTTAGAATCTTTTTCAGTAAAATCTAATTGAAGGTTGAAGAAACTTTCTTCTGGCATGTTATCACCATCAATCAGAATAAAGCGTTCAGTACTACTTAATTCTGCTGCTGCTTTGTGTGCAGCATCACTACCCTTAACACCGTCTACACGTTGCGCCCAAGGAACCATGTTCTTTACTTTAAGCCAGAATTCTTCTTTTTGTGGCTCATCATAACTTAGGTAGATACAATCTAAGTCGGCCATATCAATGATATCACTGTAGTTCATAAATGTTTAATTTCCATTTAGTATGAACATCTTGCTCGCCAACTATAATACTAATATCTTCAGGGTGACAACTAACACCTTCTTCATTGTCTGGCATTAGTTTATATACTACTGCATTTGGTTTGACTCTTGAAATCCTACCATCGATTACTCTTATATCAGGTCTAGCTTCAGCAAATGTTTGTGTATCAACAACAATGTATTTGCCCTGCATAGATTTGTCGCCGGTATAACATATAACTGCGCCGCTGTCATCATAGTACAACCTAAATTCAGGTGTTTCTAATTTGGGTGCTTCCCAAACAACTACATAATCTTCTTCGTTCGTACTCATACTATTATTTTATCACAAAAATTTTTCACATGATAGTGAAATGGATACTGCTGCGGAACTGTTTGAATTCTAATGTGATCTGGCAAACATTCATATACAAACGTATCTGTCCAGTTTTCTGTAGGATTACCATTAATAAAAGATTTCATATGAACCATACTCATCTCTGTAAACTTAGGCAGTGTAGTTTTATCTATGCCTATTATATGGCAAGCTATAGAATATGCCCAATCAGTGGTTGCAATTTCTTGAGGATTACATTTTAGTATGGCCTTGTATTCTGCCCAATTTTCAAACACATCTCTAACTATCTCAAAGAACTTTTCCGCAGTAGCTGACTTCTTAAAATAAGTTATGGAATTGTACACATCAGGCAACTTGTTGTCAACTATGAATCTGCGATAGAATCTTACGTCCGATATTTCTTGGTTGAAGTTTCTGATTGTGCTTGATACTACTACATCTCGGTCTTTAAATACATCCCACCAATGATCTATATTGCGCGGTATGTACATATCTGCTTCTAATTTAATAGTATACTCGTATGGACTAGCTTCATATACTTGCCAATCGTTGATTAGTTTCCATTCACTATCAGGTGCTAAGTCACCATGAGGTAACATGTCGGTTGTGATAATAGTTACATTGGCATCAGGCATGACTCTTAATATGCTTTTACGTAATGTTTCTGCACATTTAGTATAACTGGTTTTCTCAGTATCCTGAGCCATTATAACGAAACCTTTATTCATAGTTAATCAACTCCATGAAGTTGTCTTTGTCCATCATATGAAAGTCCATATCTTTTATAATAGTATATTCTTTACGAATTTTGCCGCGCTGCCAGTTATCAAACATTACAGTGTATTCAGTGTTAAAATCATTGTCATTATTTCTATATACTGTAGTATTTTTACCTACATGTACCAAGTTCCATGGTATAATATCTGATTTGGGTGTAGTATGACCATTGACAATTCTTGTAGCCAATGTTAATGCATAATCATTACGAAAAGTTGCAGATATAAATCCATATATATTAGCATAGTGTTGAAAATTATTTTGAATCATTTCTAAACACTCAAATATTTGTTTTGCTCTTTGTGTTTTTTTAAATGTAATTGCTGTAGCCCACAATGTGTTGAAACTGTATGCACTTAATACTTCTTGTGGTACATTTGAATGCATCAAAAAACTAGTAGTGTCATGGCAGCAAAAATCAGTAGGCATGTTAAATGTAGTTAGCAATTTATCTGAGTTTACCATATAGTCAGTGTCTAGCAATAATGTTTCATCATAAGGACTGAATTGGTATGCACGGAATCTTCCTTTATTAATCCAAATGCCCCAGTCTCTTCGGTTGTTCTTGTCAGCCGGAGCCAATACAACATTATCAAATTTATAAGGTTGATAAACCGGAAGAGATTCACTATCTGTTACAATTGTAACAGGTATATCCAAAAAATGATTGATGCGTTTGGCAGTTGCCACTGCCATATCATAGTAATTAAATTTGGGACTATTAAATGCGAAAAGTAATGCCCCTCTACTCATCTTTTAGTCTCTAGTTCTTTCCATTCTTTGTGCCATGCAAGCATAACAGATTCGTATGTTGTGGTTAAGATTTTTAATAGTTTTTCTCTGTCAACCATAACTGGATTATCAAAGGTATCAATTAATACAACAAACTCACTATCAGATAGTGCCGAAAGTAAAGAGATTGTTTGCGAGTCTGCACGCCAAAGGCCAGACTGATCAGCTACGATAAATTTGCTATCATATTTGTCTTTTAAATATGATTTGGCTGAATTGTGATTGAAGCGGGCTTTGGCTTCGGTGATTAATGTCTTTGTATCCATGTGTACTCCTATCAATCTATTTAGATAGATATGAAGGCTATGAGAAAAATTATGAACCTGATACTGTTCCGGTTACGCTAAGTGTGCCCCAACTATTAGCCAAATATGTTGTTTCGGGAGCCTGCACAGTGACTGCGGTCGTAGTACCTGTACCTACAGTATATCCGTTGGGTATTTCATCCCAAGTAGTATATATAGTAATAACACTACCCGCATCACCATTTGATCCTTGAGTGCCATTACTTTTAGCTATCATATTAATATTAGTAGCTAGATAATATGCAGGCCCAGTAGTTGCTGCTTGTGAAAATACATTTGCATTGCTTGTGGTCATTGCAAAGTATCCTAAATTAGTGCCAATAGTCGGTGTGGCTCCACCTCCGCCTATTTTAGTTATACCGTTAAATGAAGTGCTAGCAATTGTAATTGAACCACTTGACGGTGAACTCATTGCTACTGTACCTACATTACTTGCTAAATTATTCAGCAATAAATTAATACCAGCTGTATTATTAGCATGTGAGCATGTGACTTTTAATTGACCGCCTGAATTAAAGAAATATCTGGCTGCATCTCCATTTGCAAAAGTTACAGTATGTATAAAAACTAATGCGTTAGCCCAAGTAGAACTATATGTTGCTGCATTAGAAATACTACTTCCTTGAGTGGCTGCATTTAATCTACTGCCATATATAGTTGTTAAGTTATTGGGGATAGCCGAAATATATTCAATATTCCCGCCAACAACGGGTGCAACTACACTTGTGATACTAGTACCTTGATGTGATGCTGAATTTGATGTTTTGTTAACCAAGTTAGCCCAATCAGTAGCATACACTGTGTTACCCGTTGCTACATTTGCTAATGCAGTCTGACCATATCCGGCAGTAGTACCACCAGTTGCCCATACAGTGTTCAGTGCACCAGATGATGTGATTGGATTACCACCTACTAGGGTGTTATAATCTAATGCTTGAATATTTCCGTATAATGCGTATGTCATAAAATTCTCGTTGTACTATTTATTAAAATTACGAACCTAATGCTGTGCCGGTTATAGAAATTGTTCCCCAGCTATTAGCTAGATAGGTTATTTCTGGTGCTTGAGCAGTAACTGTAGTTGCAGATCCGGTGCCCACTGTTAATCCGTCGGGTACTTCGTCCCATACTGTATAAAGAGTTATAACTGAACCGGCATCGCCATTTGATCCTTGAGTACCATTACTTTTAGCTATCACACGAATGAATGTTGATAAATATCCACTTGGCCCAGTTGAAGCAAGTTGTGTAAACACATTTGCATTTGATACTGTCATTGCAAAGTATCCTGAATTAGTGCTAATTGTAGGGGCGGTGCCACCTCCGCCTACTTTTGTTATTCCATTGTATGATATAGCTGCAATCGTTGCTGTTCCTGAATTAGGTGCACTTAAAACGACAGTACCAATATTACTTGCTAAATTGTTAAACAACAAATTAATGCCGGCCGTACTGTTAGGATTGCTACATGTAAGTTTTAATTGACCGCCTGAATTAAAGAAATATCTGGCTGCATCTCCATTTGCAAAAGTTACGGTATGAGTAAATGTCAATGAATTAGACCAAGTACTAGCATATGTTGCTGTATTTGCAACCGTAGAACCTTGAGTAGCAGCATTTAGTCTAGGGGCATATATAGTTGTTAAATTTGTAGGTATTGCAGATAGGTAACTAACTGTTCCACCTGTAACAGGTGCAGTAACGCTGGTTATAGTAGTACCCTGGTGTGACGCACAATTAGCGGTATAAGTTACTAAATTTGCCCATTGAGTCAGTGCAGCAATAGTATTGCCTGCTGCCACATTAGCTACCGCAGTTTGACCATATCCTGCAGTTGTCCCGCCGGTTGCCCACACTGTATTCAGAGTCCCGGAAGATGTGTTGGGATTTCCGCCAACCAATGTGTTAAAATCTAAAGCTGCTATTGTTCCGTATTGTGCGTAAGTCATGCGATACCTTTAATTTGATACTGAGACAGTTGCCAATACAGTACCAACGCAACTATCAACTTTATTTGCTAATGCACGTCCAATTACGTTGAACGCAGTTGCTTCACCTGCTTTAGCAGCCCGCGCTATACCATTACCTGCACTGACTAGACGATCACCTTTCTTAACTATACCAGTGACTTTAACTTGAACTCTACCGGTCATAGCTACAGGAGGATGAGTAGAGTCAGTTCCTGCACCTGAATTCATCAAATAAGCAGCAGTATCAGATATAACTCCAAAGATATCTTCACTTAATTCGTATTTGGCACTGGTGATTTCTTTCTCTCCGCCTAATTCTACAACAGTACCTGCGTCATAATATGCATCTGCTTCAAATCGTTCAGCCAAGTCAGCATAAGTTGCTAGCAATCTACTGCCAGATGTTAATGTCCAATTACCAGTTAAACTACCTGAAGTAGAATTTGCACCAGTCGTGATATTTGCCGTTGTAACGCTTGCAGGAGCAATACTTCCGGTAAACTGAGGAACTGCATTTGATCCAGTTAAGTAGTCATACACGTTACCGTTATTATATGTACCAGCAAAACTAATTGGATTGCCATTTGCATACATATATCTGTCAGTTTTAATACCATACGTATTACCAGCATTATTGATAACAATGTTACCTGAATTCATGTACACACCAGTTCCTGCAACAGAATTTGCAGTTCCTGTACCATTAAGAGTCCAAGTACCAGTTAAATTACCTGATGTACCGGCTGCGCCTGTTGTGATTTCTGCTGTGTTTAATGTTCCAATATTACCAGTTGTAACATTAGCATTTGCTATTGATGCATTGGCAGTGACAGTTGCTAGCCGAACAGTTATAGTATCTGCTGTAATACCATTAGTAATGGTTTGATTATTTGCAGTCAGATTACCAGTAATTGTTACAGCACCAAATGTTGTTGTACCACCACTAGAAGTTGAGGTCAATGCTAACCAAGCATTTGCATTACTAGTTCCGTCAGCAGGACAGACATACATGGTATTAGAATTAGTGTTATACCAAAGCTGTCCCTGTAATGGATTAGCAGGGGGGCTAGTATTAGCGTAGCTTTCCAGTTGATGCACAAAGTTAGTATCTAAATAAGAACCGTAGCCAGCATAGTTTCTGCCCGGTAGTGCTAGTGAAGTACTAGTTGTATTAATAGTACCGTCAGCAATGGTCGTTAATACTTGACCATTAGTTTTTACAATTGTGTATGCCATTTTGAAATTACTCCGATATCTGTTATTTATCTTAAATTGTTACTAAGTTAGTCAGACTTTGAATCCTAACTGTGTAATCTATTTGAATCTGTCTATTTAAACTCTTTTGAACCGGGTGAAATATCACATGGGTCAATAATCTGGTAATAATATTACCATTAACATCTGCACCATAATTAGCAAGAAGTCCTAATTCATCAAAGATATAAGAACTATCTGTTTGGGTACTATTGTCAAATGCTGCTTGCCCTGAAGGTTCGCCGTAATCTAGCAAACATTGCACTAAAATATCAGTATAAACTTTACCAGTAGTATGATTTACTGTCATTTTATTGCGGGTAGGATCTAAATTGAAAACACTTGTGTCATCTACGATTTTTGCGTAAGTTTGATTGTAAAGTGCTGCATTTTGTCCGGTTACGTTTGGGGGTAGATAAGTGATAACCCCGGTATCCGAGACACTTGCGCCGCCATTACCAAACGCCATTTGGTATATTTCCCCATACCCTCGGCTACTTAGTGTGTCAGCAATAGCTTCTGACATGGTTTCATAGTTTATAGCGTTTTTCTTATCTACAAATATTTCCCCGTTATTAGGATCATAGATTTTGATAAATCCTTCTATTTTATATGATAGTGTTATTACTGACATTAATTATCGCCTCGCATTTGTATCAAAACTTCATTGGTTTCTGGGTCTGTTATCTTTAAACTGGAAGAAAAATAGAAGCCACCTAATTCATTGGGTTTGGCCGCTGGCTTCTCGGGTGTTTTGTTTTCTTCTAGTTTTTCATTCATATACTTATTTATCTTTAACTTATATCCGTTCTTAAGAAAATTGCTCCCTGAGTGTACGCAATCTGTAACGGATCTCCCTCTACTGGGTTATAAATTCCGGGTATTGGATTCCATGTACTTTGATATAAAACGTCTGACATTCTATTATTAGGTATTAATCCAAATACTTCTGTATACAATGGAATATAATTTTGTTCCCCTGTACCATTCGTACCCCTGATTAGTTTAGTTACGGTATTAAGTGCTAAATTGCATTCACCAAACCCAATTTGCTCTCCGTTAATGTACAATAATCTACCTTCAACTGAAGTGATTGTCAAATCATCCCCGGTAGTAACTTGAGCAGAAATCTGCAATATTGGAGCAGTATCTACAATAATTATTTTGTAATTATTAGAATTGACTTCGGTAGCTGTAGTGTTGTTATACACAGTCAAATGACATATAACGTTTTTATTAGATGATAGTCCAATATTATACTTACCGTCAATTATTGAAGGGGTGATTACATTTTGAACAACAGTATCAGTGATGCGAGATATATCATTTAAGTAAATTGTTTGATCAGTATATGACAATGATCTAGTTAACCAAGTTCTAGTTTGAACATTTGCTCGGTAAACTGCGGCACGATTGGTTGTACTGACATTTAATAAATAAACTTCTTCATTTGGTGTTGCAGTTGGCATCATACTGGTTATTATGATGCTATCACCAGTAACAATAGTTGACAATATACTTAGGTTGTTATTGGCATTTAGTTTTAGCGATGATGATGGAACACGATAACCATTGATAGTTACCCACAATCTGTCTACATTCACTTGCTCAAAATCACTATCAATTGTAAATATTCCGTCTTTCCAAACATAACCACCGGATATATAATTAGATGCAAATATTACTGGATAATTAATTGCATTTAATGCAGGATTGTATGGTTCTGAATATAAATCAAATACCGTGCTGCTTATTATTTTAGCATAATATGTATTGTTGTTTAATTGAATAGACCCCAATGTTCCGTCAATACGTACTAGTGCATTTTCTGTTAAATTATTGTTTATACCGGTTGTCACACGTATAGCAGGTGACCCGCCCATGTATCCCTGAATATTATCAGATGAATTTGTCAAATTAATCAATGTTCCAAATTCGTCAGCAATAGTAAAGTCAGTTAAATTAAGTATATCTTTAATAAAATACACTTGACCTGTTGTATCTATTCCACCTACATTAGCTAGTAACGCTTGTCCAGTACCACTTCCAGTTGTTGCCGCAGTAAAGATATCTCCTACTGCATAAACTACACCAACTGTACCTGCTGTTGTGTTCCATTGAAGTTGAGTGGTTCCGATTAATGTAGTAATTTGATATATCTTTCCTACACCAAATGAACCTGCAGCAAATATTGGTGCTTTAAATATTATATTTTGATCTACCACTAATGAAGTAGTGCTATCGCAACTTATATAATCACTTGCATCAGTACTGTTAACGTTGACTGTTGCAGCTGGAGGAGTAATAGAATTATTAATATACACGATATTAGCAACAGTTACTCCATTAACAACCCCTGTCATTGTCCCAGTATCAGTAGTTACGACTGTAGGCAAACCACCTAATTGTGTAGATACTGTAAAATCAGTAGAGCTTAAAATTTCAGTAACATAATAAGTTACACCTGCAATTAATCCACCTAAAGTAGGACTGTTAAATATTATTGGATAATTCAACAATAAGCTAGCAGTTGTGCCTGAACCCAATGTTAAGTAATTTAATTCTTGGTCAAACAATACTATTTCAGGACTATCTTCGTCAAATGTATACGTGTTGGGCGAATTTTCGTCAAAAGAAGCCACACTGTGTACGGTATTACTTACTGTGATTGTTGTTACAGTAGAACCAGTTGAACCAGTAACACCATATTGTGTATTAAAATATTGACGTTCAGTTAAATTATATGATGTAACTGCAATAGAACTATCAAGTGCAGGAGGACTATTAAACAATATTGTATTTGTTACTGCACTAATAGTGTATGCTGATGCAGTCTGACGTATGCCATTTATTTCTACAATAGCACTAGTAGTATTAGTATCTCCTACATAATTATCCAAGTAGAATAATGAACTTGACCCGTTTCCTGCAAATATCTGCACTTGAGGAATAGTATAACCGTACTGTATAGGATATGTTTGTCCAAACAAGCTGTATGATATATAGTGTTCTGTAACGTTAAAGTTATTTGCAAATATTAGCGCAGCAGTTATTCCGTTATCTGCTATACCAATAGCAAAATCATTAGTTATTAAAGTTGCCCCACCGGTGGCATTAGTCAATACTAGTTCACTTCCACCTACTGTTTCAGAAATAGTAAATTCATTATTATCATATATAGTTTTAATATAATAGATTTGATGAGGAACAATAACTCCACCAAAGATTGTATCACTAAACACAATAGTAGTGTTAGGGATAAAAGAACCGGTAGAATTAGTTGTTATGGTATTAGTAATAGCTTTTGTTTTGAATACCGATGCAAGTGTTCCCAATACTAATTGAGTTCCGTTATCATATACTGCAGGGGGTGTCCATACTACACCCGTACCCACTTGAATAATAGCAGTCATTGATCCAACGGCTGTGGTTAATTCAAAGGTTTCTCCTGCTGTACCAGTGGTTGAATTGTAGTATAGTGATACTGTAATTTTATTAGAAATTCCGCTTATAGATTTAACATAATAAATTTGGTCTTCAACTATGTTACCAAATACTGCGCCACTGAATGTGATAGGACTATTTAACACAAAATCAATAACACTAGTGCATGTTATAGCATTGCTTATTCCATCAGTAGCGGTTGCAAGTATTTCAATTGGCTCAGTAGTTGGTCTTATTAGTCCAGATCCATTATATATATCTGCACTATAATTTGCATTTACATAAATCTCTTGGAAACCAGTAATTAAATTTAAACGAACGGGGTCAGTTTCAGTATTTGCTTTTACTAATTGATCACCGTTACCAACTTCATAAACATCAATTCGTAATATATTTGATACCCCCTGCGAAACAAACACTAGCGGGGTGTTTAGTATAACGAGTTTGTTTATCCAATCAATTGCGTAATCAATATTTTCATATATTGTTGTACTTACACCAGTTGTGTAATCAATTACAAATACACTTAATTGTGCTGGGGTTGTTACTATATGAGCAAAACTATAATCAGTTTGCGAACCTGATGTTGGTGCGATTTCTTTAGAAACTACGTTATAACCAACATGTTGGTATATAGTTTCATCCCAATTTGTTCCGGGACGAGTAGCTACTGTCATCATAATGGTGTCTGAGACAACACCCGGTACCATTTCTTCAGGACCATAACCTGAAAGAAAAGCATCACCTTGAATATTGTACGCTGATGGAGCAGTTTCAAACACTGCGGACGCTGTCCAAGTTATCGCATCACTACTTATTAAAATAGTATTATTATAACCAACTGTAACATACTGTGCTAAATCATTATTCCAAACAACACTAGTTAGATCTTGAGTGACTCCTGAAGTTTGTGATGTCCATGTTATACCGTTAATGGGTGCTGTTTTTATAGTTCCATTTTTTCCAACTACTACAAACAAACTGTTGTCATTATCCCATATGATATTGTTTAAATCATCTATGCCACCTGAAGATTGTGCAAACCAAGTTACAGCATTTGTACTAGTAAATACGACACCATTGTTACCAACTATAACTATATTTTCACTATTTGCAGCGATTGAATTAAATCCATAATTTGTAGCAGTAAATGTCACTTGATTCCAAGTGTATCCATCTGTGCTTGTAAATATTATGCCAACATCTACTGCAATGCCATTATCTAAATATTGACCGGCACCAACAGCAACAAATCCAGTAAATCCAGTAGTGCTTACATAAGCAACACTGTTTAATTGATTAGTTAATGCACTGCTTGTAAATTGATAACGCTCTGTCCAACTGTATAAATCAATTGATGATATGATATTACTACCAACTGCTACATATACACCATTATGATATGCTGCACTATTTAAGAACGATGAAGGAACAATCAATGATGATAAATCAAAGTTAGTTATATCATATGGAGTACTATCATACGGAGTGAATGCACCATTAGTAATCCAAACAAATCCGTTATCACTAACAAGCAACGGGGTTGCACTGTTAGTAGATGTTAATACATATTGACTTCCTGCAAATAATATATCAGTTATACCAATTGATTGATTTGTTAACTTAGTAATAGTCCAATTATTAGTATCAACACTAGCAGAAATTGCTGAGTAGGTAGCTGTATCTGAACCTGCTAGGTAAGTTATACCATTCCAAACTATAGTTTTTAAATCAACACCCGTAACTGCAAATGGTTGATCAATAAGAATAGTATCTAATATAAATTCGTCTGCCGGGGCAAATGCATTACCTAAATAATTGCTATTTGGATAAGTTATACCGTCTACTAGTTGAGTTAAATCTACACCGGGCATATTTACTGTAGGTTGATAGTAACCTATAATTCTGTCTAGTGCATTTAATCTTCTATTACCTGAATCTAATAATTCCCATTTGCCTAAAATGAATTCGTTATCGTTGTTACTTATGATACACTGATATACTTGTTTGTTATATTTTACAATACTACTACTAAAGAAGAACGGCTCTGGTAACAACGCATAGTCACCTGACTTAGCCATTGTCATTGATCCAGACGCATTTGTAGTAATATCAAAAACAGTTCCACCTAAAGTTTCTGAAATTGTGACAGTAGTAGTAGTTGGTTTAGACAATACATAATATGTTTGACCCAACGTGACTCCACCAAATACGTTACCAGTAAACACTACCAGGTCATTTAAGTTAAAGCTAGTTGAACTAGTAACAGTAAATCTGTTATTAGCTGCTGTTGCAATTGTAGCAGTAGTTGAGGTTGTACCCACATACGGGAAGTTTTGACCAGTAACTGGAGCTGTTAAAATAGAATTACTATAAACAGCCATTTGATTTTCTGATATTACTTTTAAGTAATAGTTAGTTACTGTTCCTGCAGGAGTACCACTTGCGATAGCAGAAGTTACTCCACCAATAGAATCAATAGTCAACACAGTTAATAGTAAATCGTTTGATGTGGTAGTTCCTCCAATTGAAGTTCCCAAAATAGTTATAGTATTATCAACTGCGTATCCTTCACCAGCCAATTGAATTATTGTTCTATACCCGCCCAAAATGTAACTTACATCAAATATTGGGGCAGTAACTGTAACTTGGGTGAATACTACTGCACCTGTCGCATTAGTTAATGTATCTGCGACTTCTATGTATGGTTCACCTGAACCGTACATCGTTCCGCTGTCAGTATTAGTAGTATAATCAGTGCCACCGGGTACTTCTGAAATAGTGAAATCAGTTGCAGAAACAAGCTGCTTTACATAGTATATTACATTTAGTGCTACTTGTCCAAGAGAGGTACCACTAAATATGATTGGCATGCCCTCATATAGTACATTAGTATCAGCACACACAAGATAATTTGTTCCGGTCGTAGAAGTAACTGTTATTGATGTTATGCCAGAATCAGTTATAGTATAGTACGGGGTTGCTGCTAATAACCCACCAATGTTACTTGCTACCTTAAATCTCATGCCAGTGTATATGTTAGTAATTCCACCGGTATTACTTAATAAACAAACTCTGTTTACTGTAGATAAAGTTGCAGAAATTTCTCTAGTTGTCAAATTAGAAACTGTTCCAGAAACACCAGTATATTGAGATGATGTTTCATATAATGTAAACTCTTGCCCGGTTACTTGACCAGGACTTATTGGTACTGCTACATTTAATGTCATACTACCAGTACCAGTTGATAATGGTACTGCATTTATTTGACTAGTTACCGTGAACGACCCGGTATCAGTTGTCAATATTACAGCACTTCCGTTAACTGCTGTAGCAACAGAGAATGTTGTGTTACCACTGAATAATTCTCTTATATAATAAGTAGTACCTGCTACTATGTTTCCAATAGTATTGCCCGTAAATATTATAGGTTCATTTACTGTTAATCCCAGTGTACTACTACAGGTGACTGAATTATTAGAAGATGATGTAGCTGTGCAAGTTAGTACAGTTGGATCGCTCACTGTAGACATGGTAAATGTCTGTGCGTCAATAACGGTTGTTACATAATATTTTTCATTGGCTACAACATCCCCAAATACATTACCGGTAAAATATATAGGAAGACCTACATAAAATCCAGTTGTTCCGGCAAGTCCGGTTGCAGTAAGCAACACAGTTACGTTGTTTGTGGTTGCTGTGGTTGCAGTTGCATTTCTTATAGCGTCATAGTTGACTGTTAATACTGCTTGGTTAGTCAACTGACCAACAAACATTGTTAATCCTGCTACAGGAACCGTTGCTGTGCTAAGTGTAAACGTAGCGCCCGGGTTACCATCAACATCTACTGTGCTAGAAATTGTAAATCCAGTATCTTCTAGTACAGATGTAGTTGGGTTTGGTAACTTTACTAGAGATTTTACATAGTAGGTAGTGTAATTAATTAGATTACCTACTGCTGCTCCCTCAAACTTTACTGGCATACCCACATAGAAACCAATAGTAGAACCTATATTGTCATTGACATCGGCTCCGCCTACAGTAGGGTTAATACGTATAGTATTTGGATATAATGACGCTGATCCATAAGTTTGAATAGTATTTCTAGTTCTTGAAGACCAAGTAAGTGTCTGTTGATTCGCTACATCTAAAATTTCAAATGCTGCGCCGTCAGCACTCGCTAGTATTGAACTAATTGGTGGTTGAGTGCTTTCTAATGTTATAGCACTAGATGAAACCTTACTACTGTTATTAAATGATCCTGCGTAAAACGCACCATAGAATCCGGCTGCTTCCCAAGGTATTACTTGAGAAGTATATGATGTTCTGTCAAAGCGTAATGCTATAATATTTTCTCTTGTTGGAACTGAACTAGTGATGCAAGATGCAACTGCCCCGATACTAAAGTTTTGGGTTCCGCTTCCTGCATTAACTAAAACAATACGATTTTGATCATTTAACGCATCTAAATAACTGCTATAAAGTGCAATTATTGGATATGGTGTTACCTCTAAGAGGTTTACATAATATTTTTGTCCATCAATTAATCCGCTAATTTTAGTTGAATCTGCCGCCGCAGTATAAACAATCAAATCACCGGTCTGTAACAGTGGTGAAATTAATTGTATAGTATTAGATACTATGCTTACCTGGGTGCTATTTACCGATACAACAAGTGATGGGTCAATTATGATTTGGGGTAATACAGCATAGCCTTCACCCGGGTCAATAACATTTACACCAATGACTGCACCCAAACTCATTATGGGTTCTAACTGTGCAACAACTCTTGGTATCGGATATGTGTTTAAATCAATATATGCTGTTACTCTAGGAGGTTCAGCGTATGCTCTACCGCTATTTAGTACTAACACCGCAGGTAAATCTATGAAAATATATTCACCGGGTATATGAACAGATACAGTAGTGCCATTTACTCCGCGTGATAACCCGGTCAATTCATTTGTCGCTAAGTTTCTACTGTTATAACCAATCTCTTCGGTGCCAATTAATATAGTACCGACTACAGGGAAACCTGATACATTATCTACAAAACATGAACTTGAATTCAATGAAAGATAAGAAGTTAAAACTGAAATTTGATATCCATTTTGTCCTATAATACTTAATCCATAGTTATTAAACCACTGACTATAACTAACATCTTGCCATATAGGGTCAGTATACAAATATTGATCAACACCGGACGGATTTGCATAAACTAATTGAGGGGACACAAATTGGTCAATTGACGAATTATATTTGGCTGGCAAATCAAAATCAGTAATGTCACCTTCGTATACATTAATTCCGGTATACTTAAACAAGAAATCTTTTATTACTACATGATAAGGTTTCACTTCATTTAAATACCCAGATAAAAAGTCTTGATTGTCTGACTGGAATACTTCAATTGGACGTAGTTCACGTATAGTATGTGATACATCTAAGAAAGATGTTTTGTTTAACCACGGTAAGTAATTTTGATTTTCTACAGTTTCACTTTGGATGTAATCAAATAACAATATTAAACTTTTGTTTCTGAATATTAATAATTCACCTGTGTAAATTTCTTCGTTTAATGCACGAACGATATAGCGTGTTTCAACACTTGGAAATTCATCATATGGGGTAGTGTCAAAGAAGTTGTCACCAAATCCCAATCTAGCACTAGAATAATCCCATAGATAGCTACTGAATTCAATAGTTCCATTTTCTAAACCAATACGAGTCCATACACCGGCGCCATCATAACGATATGTTTCTGAATTTCCATTACCATTTGTAGCAACAGTTACAATTGTTCCGCTTGCTACATTTAGAGTAGACAAGTCAGCGTATATAGCAACTTGAATTGCAGATTTGGTATTATTACTATAACCGGGTGCCCACCAGTTAATTAGACTCCAATAAGCAGCGGTATCATAAAATTCACCTGATGAATACAAAAATTGAGGATTTCTTATTTCAATAATTGGGAACTGTGATAATATTGCGTTAGCATATTGTAAATAATTCTTCAATGCACCAAATCTATTATAGAAGAAACTTTGTCTTGGCCTAGCAAGTACACCAGACTGAACTAATTTTGGTAAGAACGGGTCAGGAACCACTGCGCCTGAATTGTCAACTCCACACATGCTGTCTAGCATTCTATTGTATAATCCAATAGGAGAAGTAATTCCTACCGCGGCATGATTTTGATATCCAGCTGCTGAACCAGGTAGTCCATCTAAGAAATCATCTGCATAATTAGCACGAATCAAACTATATTGATTATGCGCCACGTCATCATTTGTACCGGTAGCATATCCAATGTGTAGTACTGTATCAGTGGCATTGATGAAATCAAAGCAATTGTACAAGCCAAAAACACTTGGTAGTAATGGTGTGAAATAACTAATACCCGATGCTTGTGGGTTAGCTATATAACCTTCTAACGTTGAGTCTGCTAAAGTTTTTCCCAAACGTTCAAATATTATATTGGTATTTCTAGCCCAAAAGTAATAAACAGGAGTAAGTGTACCTTCGGCATTTATGATACTCTCTATCACATAGTTATCAATATTATAAGGCGTTCCTGGACCTTGATATTGTGCAGGAGGAACATTGCTTGCTATCCAAGAATATACTGTTACTGTACTTCCCGGAAACACTCTGCCCCAATACTTGCTATTATATACAATATCATTTTGATGATAATTAATAAAGCGAGAGTTAGCTGTGTTGAACCAAAGCTGACCAACTTTATCAGCTACCCACACTAAACCAGATTGAGTGTTACCTGAATTGTTATATCCTGCAGGATCAACATTTGATACAACATCAATGTTTTCTGCTACTGCACCTAATAATTTTCCCTGAAGTGGATCAATATAATCTAAATTTTCTAATGTGTTATTGGTAGTTGCGCTAAACAATTGAATATTTGCAATTCCATTAATATCTACAATAGCAGATGAACTTCTATACACTGTCCAATCAGGATTGTTACTAGCACTAATATAAGTTACTACCTGACCATTGGTATCATTCGCATTAGTAGTAGGACTAAAGTTAGTTGCGCCCACTACCACACGATTTTCATTAAAATCCAATGCTGAACCATAGTAGGGTTGTGAACCGTAGTCTAGATCTTTTGCATTTGTACTTTGTGCATATACAAACTTACCTGGATTATCTAAATTTTCATTATACGCTGACAAATAATCAAACATATATACTGCACCTGCATTAGTGAACGTATCTGTCCACTGAGTTGCATTATTGTCAAAAACAGTATCGTTATCTATCTCATCATCAGTAAAGTCAAATGTAGTTGCTGCATATCTAGTGCCAACTGGTGCACTTACTACGATTGATCCAGAAGTACCAAATTTAACGACAGTACCAAATTGAGTGCGGCCTTGTAAATGAGGGCTATTAATTTTTTGTGTTTGCTTATATAAAACTACACCCATCTCACCTAAAGTATCGCTATCTAATATAGTTAACGATAGTTTACTTCCAGCAACTCCAAGAGCAATATCAACCAATGTTATTATTAATTTTCCGTTAGTCGCTGCTGCATATACATTAATAATTGAACTTAAATTGATTGCGTTTGCTGCGGTAGTAGCATCACCAATTGGTAGTGTAACTTGAAACCCATTCAATAAAATTGTTCTAGGTGTAGTTATGTTACAGTTTGCTGTACCAATAATGATACCGTATTTTTCACCACCGTTGGTATATCTATGCACAGCACCTTCGTAGTTTTGTTCAGATAATTCAAACGGTGCTCCAACTAATATTTCATTTGCAAATGTATTAGTATCAACACTTGTACCAAACTGTACACCAATTCTAGGTGTTTCTTCGTTAGTTAATGTCTGAGCTAATGTAAATTCACTACTACCTACATTTATTATATCACCCGCATTTAATGTAGGGGTTAGCCCGCTATAGACATTTAATATTGACCCCACAACTGCATACATATTATCTTCTAATAGAGTTCCGTTAACTGTTAGATACAACGGGGATATTTGACCGGTTGCGGTCATTGTTCCTGTAGAATTAGTTAATGTTAAAGTATCACCGTCTCTAGTCAATGATAGTGTAATAGTTGAACCAGAAATAAGTTTTACATAATATACTATATTAGCAGCTACTCCACCGTAAGGTGTGCCTGTAAATACGATTGGTGTTCCAGTAGCACCGTCAGTTAACCCTGATACACTTCCCAATGTAATTGCATTACTTGATATAGAATTTGCTGTGGTTGATAATGTTGATGGTGTAAACGCTAATTGGAATGTTAATGGAGTATATGCTTGGCTGCTAGTCTGTGCTTCAAAGTTTTGAGATGTTCTTGCAAAAATATATGTGTATCCATAATTCTCAATAGTAGTATCGTAATTTTGGTCGGGTGCGCCAACTACAACAGTGTCACCGTAGTAGTCAGTGACTAGTGAATATCCAAAATTATCTCCCGATACTAGTCCCGCAACAGTTAAAATATTTACGAGTTCATACAATTTGGTTATAGTTGATTGACGATATACATAAACTCTATTACTTTCAATATCAGAAATGTATAGCCATTTCTTATCACCGGACATACTTGTTGAACTACCCCAATTTCCGATAGTATTTGGAGCAACAATAGTTTGAAGTAATGAAACAGTGTCAACTAGTGTATTAGTAATTAGTTGATAGACATAAACATTAGGTGTTATTGTAGGTTCAGATATAACAAACAAATCATCGGCATATGAAATATATGAACCAAATGATACTCCGTGTGCAATAGTTTGTACTACACGATAAGAATCTGTAATATTGTCGTAGGTATAGCGATACACTTCACCTGCTGCACTATCACCTATTAGGTAACCCATTTTAGAAGTATATGCTACTGCACTACCAAATGTTTGACTGTTATTTCTTAAAATCTCTTTGTCATATTGATAGTTTAAAGTCTTACGATAAACAGCCCAGCTACCATCGTTATTGGTATCAACCCATACTTTTAATTTATTAAATTCGTTGTCTAACAAAGGTAAGTTAATTATTTCAGGTGCAGTAGCAACACGCTGACTTTGCATTCTGAAACCAATACCTAAACCAGTTATATTAATTGTGTTAGGATCAAGTGATAAGTTAATAATAACTCTAAAAGGATCTACAACACCGGCTACAATATAATAATTATTGATACTTGCATTAAAATTGGCAATAGCAAAAATTTGATAAGTTTTTAATGTATGTGCTTGACCAAAAGTAATAGTTACCGTGCCATTTAAATTGTTCTGAGCATTAACTATAGAACCCAAGCTAGCAGGGGTATATACTTGCCAGTCAGCCAAATAATTAGCTAACCAAACGTAATCACGCACATAAAATTGACTTATTGGAATTACAGTACCGCTAGAATTTCTAGCAGTTGCCAATCCAGAGTAAAAATAACTAGCCATTTTAACGTCATTGTAATTTACATATCCGGCTGTAGGATACAACGATGACAATTGAGTATTAGATATAGTAGGTAGAATATCTACTGTATTGATTGGTCTACCATAGTTGAACACTGAGTACAATGGCACTTCTTGCTGTACCCCTTCGTTATATACTCCAGCAGTTAGTCCAACTATTGACGGATTACCAGTCAAGTCTGGTTGACTTAATCTGAACTCTATAAAATTATTGTTTAATACTCCGCCAAATTCTCCTGACTTAATAGCCCAGTTTTCATATATGTCGTAGTTAATTCCACCCTGTGGTAGATTAGCACCTTTAAACGCACTTGCTGCATTTAAGGTACCCTTCTCTTTTATCATGTTTTTGTAAACATTGACTTGAGTTATATCTGTTAAATCGGCCAATGCCATGTAGTCTCTTGGACGATATCCAATTAAACTGAAACTTAGTAAGTCTGCATCGTTTTCCAAGTTAGCTTTATCAGTATCATAATATAGTGTGCTTTCGTATGAACGAGTACTGCTGTTAGGTAATAATCCTTTTTGAATTTCGGCATAAGGAGTTTCTTTCCACTCACGCTCATTGAATACTTCTTGTGCTTGAATGATACTTAATGCTGCCCAATATCTATTTTTATACCGAACAATAGCCCCTTTGGTGTATTTTATTTCCTTGACCCACTCTGTTATATTATCTTGGTTTAAGATAAAGCCGGCAGCATCAACAGTACCGTTCCAGTCAGCAGATTTTGCGCCACGTAAATAAACTCTATACTGGCGTAAGCCTGTAACTAAGTTATAAATTATATCGTTGAATAAAGTTACGTTGTTAAAAACAATACCGTGTTCAATGTTACTGATATTAAATTGTCCATAAGAAATACTATCACCCACATTCAACGGTGTTGCTGCAAACGCAGTATTTTGACGTAAGATTAATAAATCCCTAGATTGTATAGGGTATAAATTTTGATTTAGTACAAAATTAGTTTCTCTTAGTGTCAATGGTTGAACAATATGACTATCTTTATCAATACTTAACGTATTGGCTGCTGGATTAATTGTAGCAATACTTCCAACTTCCCAGCCAATTTGCGCCCAATATAAAAATTCGGCAACCATTTGAGGCCAGTTGATTGGGATACCGTTTTCAATTTCTTCAAATTTTACCCCTTGACTTTCTAAATATTTTCCATAACTATTCAAAAAGGTTGCAACTTGTTGCACATTATAAAATTCAGTACCGTAAGGAATCAGTGCAACTTTGTCGTAGAAATCTCTAGCTAATACTGCTGATAAGTTTTCTATTGATACCTTATCAGTATTATTATTAATCTTGGGAACTAGTGTAGTAAAGTACGCATTGGTCTGCGAATTACCATATACTTTAAAGCCGTTTTCTGTAATTTGAATAGCCACCGAACTATAAACAATTCTATCAAACGGTTGATTTTCATATAATAATACCCCGTAACTTTCGTCAGGTATTAATAAAGAACTGTTGTTGCTATTTGCAGAACTCTTTTCAACATAGAATTTCAATAGATTTTTATCACTAAATCCAGCCAAACGATAGACTAAACGAACATCTAAATTATCTAACAATGTAGTAATGTTTGCAGTTGCATCAATACCAACTTGTTTTTCAAAATCAACAATCCAGTTAATGTAACTGGTTGCAGGAGTACCATTTCCGTAAATTGCTACATCAGCGACTACTAAATGACTTCTATCATTTACTAAATATTGATTAAATTCTACGTTGTATTTGTAATTGTCAACATCAACGCCTAAGTTAAAAAACTCTGCTGGTTTAGTCAATGCTAATATACGCATCAAGTCAAATGGCCATGTGCTACTTCTGCGATAGCTGAATTCTGCGGGACCTACATCGCCAACTTTCCAATCACGGTTAAATGTATTTTGATTATAGTTACCCAATATAGAAACAAAAGGTGATACTAAATTACCGGCTGAATCAACTGGTAGTACTTTTAATAATTGAGGGCGAACAAATCTAGGCAATACTATAGGATTACCATTGTTCCAATCTATACCCGCTGCTAAATCTCCCCATAGCACTAAGTTTTCACTAGTGTAGGGTGCTGCACCATATCTAGCAGTCCACCAACTTGGTTGCTTAGTAAATCCTAACATTTCCCAGGGAGTTACATTTGGGGTAGATGTATCATAATAGTATAGATATAATCCTCTAAAATAACCTTGTTCAATTGGTTGTTGATTTATCTTGTTACCACTGTCTCTGTAATTGAAAGTATATTGATTATTTCTATTATATACTTGTCTCTTGTAATCAATGCGGTTTTCACCAACCCAATTTAAAAATGATTCAGAATATATTTGTAAAAATTCATCGTATGAATAACCAGTGTCTCTGAAAAATCCCGGTAACACTTCATATAGTTGTACCGGAATAACGTTACTTAATTTTAAATTATTGTAAACACGAGTCTCGTATTCTAATAAAACTTGATCTCTATAATCATTTAACTGACCGGTTGTTGTGTTATAAGTACCGTATAATTTATTGTATGAGCCATCATGACCTACAATAAAGTATGTTTCTGGAGTATATGCAGTATCAAGTGTAATGCTTGGTATAGTAGCAGGGAACAAACCCAATTTAGTGGGAGTATTTGGTACATAACTACCGTATGTTTGATTATACTCGTTGATTGTAATAATGTCATTGGCTAATAAATCTAAAGTAACAGTCAATGATGGACTGTTAGTACTTACTGTATAATCAATCCCAGTAGTCAATTGTGTTACTGAAGTAACACCGTCGGTTGTTCTTGTTAAGTATACTAATACACCATAATAATTTGATGTAGTAAAATTATATATTCTGCTCAACGGATAGATACTAGTGTCTAATGTGTTAGCAAATGAATACGTATTGGAAATGAACGGTGCCTTTGACGGAACCATGTCGCTCCAGAAAAACGACTGACTATCAGATTTAGATGCTGCTATCTTATCCATTGCCCCGTCAAAAATTTGTGCCGGCGTAACCGCAGTTGCGTATGGTGTTTTATTAACTGTATCAATCAATAAGTTTTTAAAATTTACATACTGTCTGCTGTTGTATAACAACGAATTAAACAAATTGTGATTTTGTTTACGCAAGAAAGTTCCGGGGAGTACCAAGCTGGCACTATTTTGAATAATTCTAGTTCCCCATGGAACCAAGTTACCCAAATCACGATAATTGTTTGAACCAAATACAATACCAGTTGTATTTGGATTGTTGAAGAATATACTTTGATATTGTCCTCGTATGTCACCGACACTTGCTGTAGTGATATCTTCATTCAATGGATTGTTGCTTAAGTTAGTAGGTACTTGATAATAACCAGTTGCGCTAACTTGGTCGCTCAAAACAAGAATTTGAATTACTGTGCTAACTGCATCAATTGTAGGTATTAATACCTTAGTTGAATTTTCAGTTACTGTTACTGTGTATAGAGTTGAATCAAGATATGTATTATTCACATATACTTGTACAGTAGGCCAGTTAGTTGAACTAGAACTAACCGGAGCAACATCACACGTAAACTCATTTACCGGTGATACAATGGTCCAGTCAAAATCAAAAATTTGATATTGTACGCTGGGTGAAACCGCAGTTTGCCAACCCAATTCTCTTACAAAGTCTACTCGTGATTGATAGTTATAGACATATCCGGTGTTTACTTTTTGTGTTATTGGTGTTGTTCCTGTAACATAATTAAACGTTTGAGAATTCAATGTTACGTCAAAACTTATGTCACCCACGTTAGCTACTGCACTATAACGAATGGGGAATCCTAATACAGAATCATTTGCACCAATACCCAAACCATATGAGAATAATGTACTACCAATAAATGATGTACCTACATACACTAATTTGTCGCCAAAACTTATCCCGTTGTGGTCAAATATATCAAATCTAGGTGCTTGATTAATTTGTGTTTTTTGTTGCCCTGCATACCAGTTAACACCATTAAAGTAAAAATCTTTACCCCTGTTATAGTAACCGCGATAGATTGCAGTTTGCTCATCTGGTAAAACTGCTCCATCTTCTGCTTCAGTCAATGTAATTACTGGAATAGAAGATGTGCTAATTGTAGAAAAGCGAGAAACATAAATTTTGTTTCTTACTTCTATGTTTGTATCTGCTGCGAATACAACTCTTGAACCATCAAACAATGAGTAATTGTCTAGGGTAGTATCCGCAGATACTACTGACGCTACTGAGGTTGCAGCAATAATTGATTGGTTATCCCATGATACAGTTATTACAGTATTATATCCAACAGTAGTTACATTGGTTATATAAGTAACTCTAGGCAATACTTCTGTACTATCAGTGATATATTGACCTGCTTCAAACAATCCAAAAACATCAGTACTAGGTATTGTAATAGTAGTGCTATATGGATAGATAGAGGTAGACATTGTACCACTACCATTAACCAATACAAATGCACTACCCTGTTTTGTAGTAGATATTGTTACAGTATTACCTGATATACCAGTAATATAATATTTGGTTCCTGAAACAATATTACCAAAAACACTTCCACCAAATGTTATCGTATCGTTTACAAATAATCCGTTAACGGAACTTAATGCCACTTGATTAACTAATGAATACGTGTTGGTTGCTGTTACTGTAGTTACAGCACCTGTTACAGGGGCAATCACTGCATTATATGCAGTGTATCCAGCAGTATCCGGATAGTAGTTAGCTTGTCCTGCAACTAGACTAAATGCATCTGTTGTTCGTGTATCTATAAAGTCTATTGGATTTTTACCCAAAGCCCCTGCATCAAACATTCTAAGATTTGGATAGAATTCAATGATGGGCCGTTTTGCTTTATTTGCATCTACCGTATATGTAGAAACCAATAATGGATTATTATTGTATGCTGCGCTTGCATTAATAACATCAATATGAAACCAACGATTGCTTCTTGACCAGGCATTTCTATTAATTGCATTTCTGGCAATTGTGATATATTCGGGTGTTATTGGTATATATAGATTGGAATCATAATTACCCACATCGTATGCAGTAGTATCGTATGGTATGTATGCACTTTCTGAAAATTGACCCGGTGAGACTAGTGTTGCAACTGGTATTAACTCAATTGCAGTTCCTACACCTTCAACATAGTATTCAACATTATTGAAACTTGCGGGAAATATATCTCCCTGAAATAAAACTTTTAAACCATTGGTGAATACTACTCCATTAGATGCAGTATAATTAGTTTTTCCTAAAATATCAGTTATAACATTAATTTGATTTGTTTTATTATTTTGAATTAAATTAATAATCCCTACTTTGTTAGGAGAAGTACCGTCTTGGTAATACAGTGTGTCAAGTATAGCACTGTTATAAGGAACTAGAGAAATAAAGCCTGCAGTATTTCTATAAAATCTTCTGTTTATCCATTCAGTTCCAAATGAAGGTATTATGTTTTGATTTGTAGGGATAACTCCTGCAGGGGTTAGCTGAATTATAGGGTTATCAATTTCACCTATTAGAGTAATAGTATAAAAATTAGCATTTACTTCGCTATAAAAACCACCTTCATAGTTATTATAATTTGCAGAAGATCCGGGATAGTCAGTTGCTTCATTATATGCAACGCCACCGTCTTGATCGTACAATGTTTGATCGTAAAACTTTTGAACATACCCGGATTCGTTTTCAACTCCTGTGTTATAAAACATAACGGTTAATCCGTCTAATGCAGTTACTCCGTCAATACCCCCAATAGAATTCACTAAAGCACCGTTAACTTCACTAAAAGGTAAAGTAGATACTACTCCAACTGGATTATTGCCGGGAAAATTATATTCATCTAATGCATTTTTTTTCGGTACTGTAAAAGTTACAACACCTTGTTCAGCACCATTATTTGAAACACCATATACATCACGTGTCTGTACGTTTGGTTGGGTTGGACTTAGTCCGGTTACGCCCGGGGCTCCCTGAATCCAAAACTGAGAGTTTTGATTTACAGCAAAAGTATAAGTACCTCCTCGTAACAGAGTTAATGTAGGATTAGCACTAGGTACAGGTTGTGTCTCTGATGAGATGAGATAGTAATTAGGATTGCTTTGAACAATGTAGTTGGCAGTATTGTATACAATACTTGATGAGACAATTACACGTTCAGGACCCGTTGGCAACCAATAATATTGATTAAAATTAATTATCTTATCTAAATCAGTAAATGAATCCCATGAATAAAATTGGCTAGTAAATAATCTACTATTATTTTCAGTTATACCACCCTCAAGATTTAACCCATCAACTATGCCAGGATAACTAATAAAATCATTAGCAGTTGTTTCGTTTTGTTTTAAGAATACAACACCCGGATCTAATTGATAATCTTTTCTAGTCTTATTAGGTTCAGTTACATAATAATCATTAGCATTTACACCGTATCCAAATCTACTACCTACATAACCCTGAATCTGTTTAGTATTGGGTTGTGCTACCAATTGGTCAAGCGTTGCTGCTAGAAATTGACTATTGGTTGTGGTTTTAAATATTTCTGGTAAAAAATCTAATGTTCTAATTCTTGTTGCCATCTTTATAATCTCTGTGGTTATATACTACTTATGCTATCTGTAATTCAGCGGGTGTAAGTGCTGCAATGACTATAACATCATTGGCTGTGGCAGCATTTACAAATATTTCGTAAGGAGAACATTTTATTTCATATAAGTCACCAAATGCCATTGTGGGGTCGTTTGGTACTAGTACACAAGAACTAACTAGTTCACCAATAGCATTATGAATGTATGCGCTTAATTCACTGAAGTAAAAAGTATCTCCAAAATTCCAATTATTAATATTAAAATAATTATTCATTTGTGTTAGTACAGCACTGCGAATTTCACTATCACTAGCATTGGTGTTAGAGTTCTTAATAACCTTGATTGTTCCTCTAAGAGCAGCAGCAGCCTTAGCACCAAACAATGGTTTAAATATAACGCTGTTTATGATAACACTATCACTAAGCATTTTAAAATCTTGTACTTGACTATACTGTGTAGTTAGTTCACTGATAGTTGGACGCATAGGGATAGGTACTGTGTTTGTACTATCTTGAATATAATTCTGATATTGAGTGTAATAAGCCTGAGTAACTACATACAAGTCAATGATGTTTGTCGTAGCAGGATCAATACGAGTAGTATTGTTACTGTTGTGACGATACTGAAATTGTAATCCTTGACGACCTGGTTTCATTGAATATTGTGGTTGTGCCACTAAAGTATAGTATGGTGTAGTAACTGTAGGATCCTGTACCGTAATATAGAATACATTATATTTTCCTGCTGCGTTTATTTCATTATACGCATAGAACAGTTGACCCAATGGGTAATCATATTTTACAACTTCAATCTGATTGGTAGTTGCATATTGATAAGAAACTGAGGTACTAGCAATCAATTGCTCACGTGTTAGATTAACTGCATCTTGTAATTGCTCAAAGAACGTATAGATACCGACGTTGGTATTACCTGTTATATACCCGGTTACTTCATTGAAGAAATCAGGATTCTTTACGATTGTTCTGTCATTAACGTCAATACTAGCAACTTCAACTTCAAAGTCATCAATGTAGCCGTCACTTTGTACAGTTTGTCCGACTATACTAGCAGTAACAGCTTCACTTAATGGGTAATTAGAACCTGGTTGTGTATTAGTAGTCAATACCTTTACAAAGTCTTGCAATATTACACCAGAGAAAGGATCATATACAAGTTTGCCGGCTTCATACGTGAATCTAGTATCTGCTACACTGCCAAAATAATATGCTAATGAACGATAGGTAACAGTATATCTGTTATACCCAACACTTTCAAAATTTACAAAATAATTAGCATCATTGTATCTTCCCACTGACCAACGCTTTTGAGCAATGGTTAATGAATTATTGAATATGAGCGAGAAATTTTGTTGCAGTTCTAATTTGATTCTAGCTTCTGATATTACAGAGTTAGGTAGCACATTAGAGAACACCGGTATTACTGTAGTTATTATTGCGCCTGCAGGGACATAACCATTTAATGTTATAGGTCCTGTGCCATTAGCAAATTGACCTGTACCATTATTATATCCATCTCCAACAACATTCAATACAGTAGTCCATATGTAAGTTATATCAGATGGACTAGCTATTCCACTAACTAATCTGTTGTTAGTGTCAAAATAATAACCAGCCGGGGCGATAAATTTTATCGTTGCACCTTTTGTTATATATTTTGCATTGTATGTAGAATAAGTGCCTGTTGGCACAGGAGTTTCTGCACCATTAGTAATATTGTAAAAATAACCGGTTAAACTATTAGCATCTACTGTGCTTGTTTTCCAATATAGTGTGCCATCACCTGACGCAGAATCAATCGTGTACCTAGGGTAATTTTGATTATAATATTGAACAGAACGATTATCCGAAAGTATAGCAGCTAATGTATCGGTTAGAAAGGTGATGATATCGGTTGAGGTGTTAATCACTAATAAAGCATTACCGTCAGTATTGTTTAACCAAATACCACCGTCATTTGAAAAACTATTAGTACTGGAATATTTTCCAGTAGGGTCAAGTAAATCTAAATTTTTACTTACACCAATACTACTGCGATTAATTGCTTTACTCTTAATAATAGAACTATACAATGTATAAGGGAAGTTGTTATAATCTTCACCATTAACCATACGATTTTGAGTATAGTAACGACTTGGGGCACGTTGTTTTATATCAGCTAGTGATTCACGTACTTGTGCATTTGTTACTGGAGTTTGCAATCCCAAACCAAGTGTGAGTGTTTCAATGCGACCTACTCTACTTACGTAAGATATTGAAATAGAAATACCTTGCATTTCGTTTGGATCGATTGTGTAAGTTAATGCATTGCCTGCACGTACATATGCTCTGAAGTTGCCTACAGGAATATTACTGAATACACCATCACCAAACACATAACTTACCTGGTCATTAAATCTGCTGTTGACAGAGAATATATTCTTAACACTAGACTCAGTTTGTAAATATGCATCTGCATAAACATTGTCTACTTTTTTCCATATACCAAATGAACCATTAGCTTGACTTATTTGATATAACCAAGTGTCTGTGTTGTTGATACCTTGAATATCAATATCAACAACTTGATTAGCTATTTTTTGTTGCAATGTAAAATCAAAATTCTGTAATGTTCCTTGTTTAAAGTAAAAGAAGAATCCTGTATTTGGGCTGCCGTAACCTAATTTGTCATTACGATATAGCATATTAAATTTATTTGTGGGCGCAGGGGGGATTTCATAAACATAATCTTCTCCCACTGTTGTGACACTGCACAACTCAAAGTTCATGTTTAGTCCACCTATAATAGATGTAAATGGTATTGCAGGCAAACTAGCTGCGGGTATTTGCATGGTGTATTCTTCTGTTTTCACACCAAGAATTTGTGCAGTATTACCCGGAGTTCCTATTCGTTGAGTATTAATCAATGTGGCATTAATAATGGTATTGAACTGATCTAGCCAATTTGAGTTTGCAGGATCATTCCAAAGTACAGGAATATTACTTAAATTAAAACCGTTAAGGTCAGTCAAATTCTGAGTAGTTCTAACGCTAGTTACTTTTAAATAACCCTGCCCTGCTAAGTTTCGCTTAGGAGTATAGCTTACTAAATTAGCTAATTTGATAACGCTGTCTCTACGTTCAGCAGTATCAATAAAGTTTTCACGGGTATTTAAGTCGTTACGAAATGCAAGACCCTGACCCATAAAGGCCATTACGTCTAATAGTGCAATAAATTCTGAACTTTCAATATAGTCATTGTATGTTTCAGGATAATACACACGCAAATAATCAATGAAACTTTTACGTAATGTTTCATAATCATAGCTGCGGAAATCTGCTTCACGGAAAGTTTGGTAAATGGCTTTCCAGTCATTTACTCCAAATAATGCTGATTGTCTAGATGAGGTTGCCATAGTTGTTCTCTTTTAAGTATTTATCATACCTGAGAACACGGTTTTTTAAGGATTACTGCAAAACTGCAATATTAGTAGAACTATTAAAGAATACGTTTAATAATAGTGCTTGATTGAAGGGAGCAACAGCCATCTCTACTTCAAGCAATATTCCAAGTTCTTGCGGGTATGCTCTTATTGAATTTAATATCAATCTAGGGTCTAAATTAGCGATTCTACGTATTTCATTTTCTATTTGAAACTGTACGTCTGCGGTGTTTGGTTCAAATATGAATGACCACAATGTAGTTCCATATTCGGGTTTACCGACTTTTTCACCCTGTCTAATGTTTAATGAATTAACAAAATCTCGTAGTACTAACGGGACATCTACTAGTCTAAATTTATTTCCAAGCTGAACTGGTTGGGTAGTTGAACCCACTCCACCGCTAGTACCTGTAGGTAAATTAGTAGACCTAGGTACATTTGTGTTTATAGTGCTGAATCCGATATATGAGGGCATGACGTATTTATGCTGACACAGTAGTTGAGCTTGGCGGTGGTTTACCGGTAGTTAATGTGTATAGTTTATTTCGTGCAGTTAGTAACTTTTTATCTAATTCGTCTAGATTGTTTTTAGCTGTTGCAACTGCTTGTTCTAGTGTAGATATAGCAGGATCACCCTGTGGTAAATCTTGTTTAGCTGTGCTAAGTGCATATCTCGCATTTGCTACAGCCCTAGATAAATCAAAACGAGAATCAGCTAATGTTGCAATTTCTTTTGAAGTTGCATCATATGTATCAATTTCAGCTTGTGATAGGTCGCGACTGGGATTAGCAACAAGTCCTGAGAAGTTTGGTCTTGGTATCTTTGGATCACCTAATAATGAGTTAATCTGTGAAGTAATTTCACTTCTATCTACAGTATTTGTGGCAACAGTTGGTAACTTTATTGATACCGGGCCAGCTGCACTTAATGCACTAATATTAGATTGCAACTGTGCCGATGCACCAGCTGGTAAGCCAGCTGATACTAGGGCTGTTAAACTTTCTTGTCCACCTGCTATTTTATCTGATAATGCGCTTAGTGAACTTGGTATACTTGGAATAGCTGAACCAGTAAGACTTGCTAGACTTGGTAGTCTACCGGCTGACGCACTTACTAGACTGCTAGCTGCACTTGTTGCTGATGAAATTCCATTAACTGCAGCCGCAGATGCATTTGACGCAACGCCAGATACACCTGCTAGTGAAGGTAACTTATTAACAGCGCCACTAGCAGAATTTACAAGTGAAGAAACAGCTCCGGCTCCTCCGGGTAGTGCATTTACTCCACTAGCAATTGAATTGGTAATTGATGATGGAGAGATTACTATAGCCCCTGCAGTGGTTGCCGGTGTACCTGCCGCAACGCCAACAGAAGATGCTATTGCAGCAGCACCCGATGCAACACCGGCTGTTGCCGCCGTAACACTTGCTGCTGCATCTGCTATGATTGGTGTTGCGGCTGCTGCCTCAGTCTTGGCTTGAGCTTCTGCATTGCTTTTGGCAATCGCTTTTAAATCTTGAGGAACACCGGGTTTAAATGCTTTAAATGACGCTGTAATTGCTGAGAATGCTGAACCAGCAATTCCTTTTGCAGCATCAATTACTCCGCTCAAGCCTTCGCTTGCTGATTTGCTTAGCCCACTCAGTGACAACGCTATTGAACTTAATCCACCCGTTGCGTTTGTTGCTAAATTAGCAGCAGATTTTCCGCCGGCAATTGCATTAGATACTGCACTTGGTACTCCACCTGCTGCTGCTGCCGCTAATGTACTAGTAACACCCGTAATATTATTAGTAGATGCTGCGTTCTTCACAAAGTCTGTTGTAGAACTTAGGCCCACTTGTGAAACAGAATTTACTAAACCAGCAACTACTGCAGGTGATTCATTACCAGTAATAAGTCCTGATTGTTGTAATGAAGTTTGTGCTTGTTGGAAGTTTTGAACCTGTGCTGACACTTGAGCAGGTATGTTTTGAGTAAAAGCTGCAAGTGTTTCTGCACCGGGTTTCCCTGTAAACAAATTATCAGTCATTGCAGCTTTTACAGTTGAACCTGATTGTACTAACCCAGTAACTAGTGCGGCTGAACCGGTTTTTAGTACGCCGGCAGTTTCCATTTGTTGTGGTGTCATTGCTAATTTACCTACCGCTGCGTTTACTTGCCCAGTTGCATCAGTAATAACTCCCGATCCACTTGTAACCACCTCTGGATTTGCAGCCGCTGCTTGAGTGGCTACTCCACTGACCATAGAACCAGTTACGTTTTTGTCTAATGCTTTACTTGTAGCTTCAGTAACAGGTACCGTTGATGCGTTTGCTGTACTAGTAGGGTTAGTTGGTGTAGCTGGCGTACTGTTATTTGTAGCAGCAACAGCCGGTGGAGGAGGTGTTGGCAATTCTGAACTTGCATTGTTGCTAACTTTGACATCAACTCCTTGGTTGGCATTTGCCCAAGGTGCATGAGCCGGTGCTCGGCTCACAATAGATAATAATTTGCCTGGTGCTGCTGCATATCCCTTCACTGGATCTGACAATGTATCGGCGTGTGCTACAAGAGGTATCAATGGAGTGAATGCTGGTGTGACTGATGTAGACCCAGTATTAAGATTTACTTTTTTACCATTAATATACATGATGCCCTCGCTAGCGTAAGAACCTTCGCCAGCTGCTGCCATACTCATGGCACCGGTAACTTTAACAGTATATTTACCTATTGTGTATCCACTAAAATTTCCGCCTGCTCTCCAAGCTATATTATTTTCAGCATTTATGTTTATGTTATCTGCTGCAATGTTTAAATCTTTTTTAGCATTTATATTAATATTATTATCAGCATGTAAGTTCAAATCACCCTGAGTTCTAATGTTAACACTGTTGGTTGAGTACATATCAATAGTACCCTCTTTACCCAACTCTATCCAACTTTGTCCATTACTATGAATTATATGCAGACACTGACCATCATCACTCATCAGTATTTGATGACCCAATGCAGTTCTAAGTCGTATCAACTGATCTTTACCCAATACAGTGCCGTCATCCATTACGATGCTGTGTCCACCTCTACGAGCAATAACAGCTAGTGTTTCTTTTTCTCCCTTAATACCCTTTGATATAATATCATCATCATTATATCCACCTTGAAAAATAGGTCTTCCTGGAGTACTAACTCCCCAACCAACACGTGATGGACTTTCACGTAATGCGCTACTTGATACTGGTCCTCTAATAGGATCTCTAATCAACCCTTGCTGAGTATAAATGCTTGCAGAAAAACTATGTACAGGTTTAGCTTTATTTAAAAAATCTGCACTATTGGTAATTGCCGGATTATTTGTGTTTAAATTAGTTGTGGGTAGTTTAGTAGAGCCACCTAAACTTTTTGCTTCACCCTCATTCAGTGTAACATTTTCTGATGATCCTATTGCAGGGACCATTTGTAACACTTCTGGTTTGGGAACTCCGCCTATGTAATAACCATAACTCATATCACCGTTGATGAATATACAAATTACTATGCTACCTATGTCAGGTGGACTATACCACATACCGTAAGAACTCGGATTTTCTGTATAACTTCCATAAGTATCTTTACCTCCGCTAGCCTCAGTGTTGCCAAAAAACGGAACCATCATGCCCACTGTAGTCCAACTGGAACTATCATCTGGGTCAGGTGCACCAAAGTCTGAAATATAAACTTGTAATCTACCTGAACGAACAGCGTCAATGTTATTCTTTACTACCCCCAGTACCGGTACTGAACGTATTACGCCGCCGCCGGCATCGGGTTTACTTTCTTTGGTTGCACCAATTGGTTTAAAATAATTTTGTGGCATGATTAATAAATTCCCCCAGTAGAATTGTATCCACCGTCATCATCTTGTACTCTACCAGTTTTAGTAGGTACAGTTTTCGTTTGATTTTGAGAATATTTTAAGTTGGGAGAATTAAAAGCAACTACTCCATCAATTGTATCCTCCGGAGCAGTATAAGGAGTATTTTGAGTAAAGCCAGTTTCAGCCTTTGCCAAAAGGGAGTTTGCAGCCTTTAATCTATTTATTTCAGCTTGACTTTGAAATTGATCTGCAACCAATCCAGTTGGACTAGCAGTTGGACTAGCAGCTGGTCTACCGGCATCAGTCTTAGTTTCATCAGTTTTTGACAAATCACTTTGAGTCAAATCTAACTCTTGTTCAAATTTTCCACCTTGAAATGTGCTACGTGCAACTTTAACCAGATAGCTTATACCGCCTCCTCGCTTGGCTATTTGTGCCTGTATATCATCGGAGTATTTATAAAATAATATTGAATCATTAATACTCATCAAACCGGTAGAGTTTTTATAATCTTGTGGTTCTTTGAAATTGATTTCTATAAAAACCTGTCCTCCGTTTGGATTTACTGTATACCCGTCAGGTCCATAAAATCTATTATATACCTCTCGTACACTGCTTGCTGAAGTAGTCATTAGAAAATCAGGATCTCCTAAAATTTTTATTTTACCTTCGGCATATGCACCGGGCTCAAACAGACTAGTCAAATATGAGTTTTGTGATTGTTTTCCATCACCTTGTGCACCTGTTTTGGATTGATTTTGTTCTTTATTAGCCTTAGTAGGTATTTGTTGGCTTCCAACATGTGATTGTTCATTTATAGAAGGAGATATTGCAACGTTAAAGTATGCTTGGTCAAAAGTTAGTTGAAAACTCAACACCTCACTATTTTTTCCAGTAAATGTGTATTCATATCGCTTGAACGGTCCATAGTATGGAGGAGTTTTTTTAATGTAAGGACTAGTGACTACTGGTGTTGAGTAGGGTTGAAAGACATAATTGATTTCATATGCAAAATCACTTTGTTTTTCATCCCAACCTAAATTTGTTATTTCGGGTGTTACATTATACCAAGATATATTATTCTTTCCTGCAGTAGGTACCTCACCTTCAGATTCGTCATTTGATTTATAAATTACAGTCAACGCATTTTCTAAAAAAGCACTTTGTGTTATAACTTGCTGTATAGCTTGCAATATTGGAGTACCGCGCATAATAGTAATTTGTCTTTCATTTGGCACGGGTTTGGCAGATTCTTCTGTTATTATATTTGATTCTGCTGTATTTGCAGCATTATTCATTTTCCATTTTAATTTATCTAAATCAGCCTCGCTAACAATACTAGCTTGTCCTATCGTTTGATCAGTGTCTCCTAAGTAAGTAACTTTATACCTATTGGGTTTTTGAATCTTACCTTCATTAAATAACTTTATTTGGTCGTTATTGAGTTTGGTAAACATACCTATTTTACCATCAGAGTTGCCCATAAATGCATCATCAACTGTGCCACCTATCATGGTTACACCGTTATCTAATATACCATTTTTAGTACCAAGTACTTCGCTTATTATTGGGGGGACGGCTGTACAATGATAAACCACGGCTTTCCCATCTAGTTTAAATTTAAGATCTTGTATTTTAATATCATAGAACCGTTGATAAACTCCATTAGCATTACCAGCTGGATCACCGTTATATCCTATTTCATCCTTAGAACTTATTAAGTTGCCATCTTTGTCGTATCCTTGAAATCTGATACCTAATATAAAAAATTGTCTTTGTGGATTTTCTACTTTGTTTGAGTTTGAAGGAGTTGTATTTGATCCGGCTGTTGGCGCGGGTGTTCCTTGGCTAGCTAATAAATCATCCCGTGCATTTTGACCGGTAACCGGCGTTCCTTGGCTAGCTAATAAATCATCCCGTGCATTTTGACCGGTGGCTGAAGAAACCGAGCTAGCTGAAGAAGTCGGACTAGCCGAAGCTGTTGAACCAGCATTAAGAGCATCTAATGCTTTTTTTAAATTTGATAAAAAAGAGAATCCATATGGTTCAATAATATCAAAAGTTATTTCTTCAATGCCAGTTGATGTTTGAGTTGTTTTACCACTGATATTTGAGAGAATTTTTAAATTATCTATATAATAATCTAACTCAAAACCAGAGGCACGTTTAGAAGTAGAATTATTAATACCACCACTTTGTGCAACCAAAAAAACGCCTTTATTTGGATCAGCGGGTGTTTGAAAAGATGTAATATCTTTTCTACCTGATAATATAAAGTCATTATAAGCAGTAGGTGTTATCATGTATAATGATATTTGATACGTATAATTGCTAAAGTTTCCTAGGGGATTTTGTAGTCGCTTGCCGGGTGCAGAGTTGGAAGTAGGACCGGGGCGGGCAGCGGCTGTGGTTGGAGTTGCTAGCGCCTCTATTCTAGCTTGACCAAGCTGCGACGGGTCAAGAAATTGATTTGGTGGATTTTGTTTATCATCATTCGCCCCGCCGGAAGCTATATATACTTCATCGTGAATTGCCATTTAAATTCCCAATACTTGTTTTAATGCATCTAACTTGGGCAAGTAGATACCAACGCCTTCAATGAAATCAAAATATGGATCTTTTAATCTATTTGGATTTCTACTTGCAAAAACCCACCACAATCTACTATCACTATATAAATCATATGCCAATGTGTCAGGTCTAAATGCATATACTGAAGTTATTTGCCAGTATATATCAGAGGGTTCAAGTGGTATTTGTCTATTGATCATAACGTCTAAAAAGGTGTTATTGACTATTCCAGTATTATAATAGGGGCTACTTGCTGGATATAAATTATTAGCTGCCATTACCAAATTCCTCCACCGGCACGTTGAGTGCCTCTTAATAATGCACCAGTGGCATATTCTTTTAAACTAAACTTATTACTAATGTCATTTCGGGTAACAATCGGTGCTGCTGTTAATGTTATACTTATTT
>Ga0209084_1000171_pt1 | contig 63144 bp, 69 predicted proteins | sample C_130820_MF_Meta_FD_187309 | JGI IMG/M metagenome (GOLD analysis project Ga0209084, IMG submission 187309) | Freshwater microbial communities from Lake Croche, Canada to study carbon cycling - C_130820_MF_MetaG (SPAdes) (version 2) | ecosystem: Environmental > Aquatic > Freshwater > Lake...
GAGTAAAGTATGAATAGTCACCCTTGCGTGGTTGTGCGTGACGAATTGCTTGGGCTAAATCCTGTTCCCAACTATCCGCACCCCAATGTGAATAAAGCACTACGGCATTATCAGTTCCGTCATTGAACACAAAGTGAACTCTAGCACCCATTATTTTCTCTCTTTCGGTAGGTTGATAAGATTATCTTATCAGATAGGTCTGACATTTTCAAGACTTTTTTTAATTATTTTGCCACTCTATGTTTAAGTGAGCATTGTCACCAAATAGTGCCTGGATAAAACCATTAGCATACCAGCGATGGTTTTCATTATTCTTGTCAAACTTGAATGGGCAAAGTTCTAAAAATCTTTCCCAGTGGTGGTCTATGTCCTCTGAATAGACTGACCAATTACCCTCTCGGTATTGACGACTTATTGTTGCTCTCATTATTCCCCCAGTAGTTTCTTTAGTGCGTCTACATCTGTACCGTTCATAGAGTTTCTAATGTGTTCTGATACACCGTCAAACTCTTTATGAAAGAAATCACCTGAACCGTTTTCATCATAGATACGGTATGTGACAGTCTTAGCAAATGTAGTGTGTGTTGTGTTGTTATACATAACATCAGAACCAAACTCTAGGCGACCAATAAAGTCAATAATTGCTTCGGTTGTAATGTCTGACAAACCAAATCCATACTCACCTGTGGCAAGCATTTCTCTAACAATGTCAAGTTCATCATAAGTTGTTTCAATAGCGGTAGTAATTTTGAAAGTCATAGGTGGCTCTCCGATTTCCTCTAGTAGGCGTTTAATGTAACTCATAGTGAAACTCTATCACATACCACCGACATTTTCAAGACTTTTTTCGGTGAATTTTTAGATCTCTCGTAAATAGAAAGCTGTGGGGTCGACCCCCGAAGGGGTGGATTACCACGAAGCCTGATACTCAAAGTAATCAAACTTAGAAGCAAGGCAACGGTCAATGATTTCAACCGTTTGCTTTAAGTCACCGAAATAGTATTCGTCATACTCGGTTGAACCAAAAAAGAAACCTGCCCCTGTTGGCAAAAGGTCTGGTGCTAAAGAATTATCTGCAAGAACCTGATTACATACATCACGCAGATTTTCTAGGCTCTCACGATTGACAAACATTTTCTGACACTCATCTACACCGTCACCAATGTTTTCCACAAACCAATTATGGATTTGATTTGACTTACGCCAATAGCCCATAGGAAAGTCAATAGAAATTCCTGCGAAACCTGATGGGTCTACTTCAACTCCGAATTGTGAAACGATTTGAGAAAACAATTCATTTTCTGAACGGTCATACTCTGGTGAATAATCCCAACGAGAGATGTATTCGCTTGCTGATAGGTATTGGTCTAATCCCATTTTATTTCCTTTTTTCTTTGGTAGGTTGATACGATAATCTTAGCATAGGGGTCTGACATTTCTGGCAGACCCCACAACTAAAACTACAGAACCGTAGTGTAGTGGATTGTTCCGTCAGACAGCAACAACTTTACCTTGTAAGAACCTGTTGCGTTCTGCTTTACTTCCTGAACAACGCCTACAAACTTGTTCTTTCGGGTAGTGATTGTGTCGCCAACTTTTGGCTCATTTGAGTTACTCATTTTTTCTCCTTGTTTTTGTTTATAAACTAATAGTAGCACACCCCACCGACATTTTCAAGACTTTTTTTTATTTTTTTTTATTTTTTTTCGGTGAAATATAAGACCCCTCGTAAAAGGGATCTCGGGGGGTCGACCCCCAAAAGGGCTGGTTATGAACCAACCCTTTCGCAAGTTGTGTAAAAAAATAAAATGTTTTCGGCTGGTATGTAAATAATTTCGTTACCGCTTACAGTTTCAAAAGACAACATACCATTTTCAATTTTGTATTTATTGTCTGGGTGGACATTTGTAAACTCATAAGGGTTAGCATAGTTTGTTGGGTGTGGGTCATACTGAATAAATAAGTTAGTTTGAAATTCCATTTTAGTAATCATCTCTCGCTTCTGGTACGCTTGCACCGCATAGCATACAGGTTGGGTTATCTCTATCTGTTACATTTATAATTGGGTGAACCTTACACATTTAGTAATCCCTTTCGTTCGCTTTCGGTTAGTCCACCAAAAGTTCCGTGTTCAATGTTGTTGTCTATTGAAAACTGTAAGCACTCATTTATTACTAAACAAGAGTTACAGATTTCTTTTGCTTTTGCTACTTTGCTTTTCAATTCAGAAAAGAAAAGATTGGTGTCTGCCTTTAGGCAGTTTGCTTTATCTTGAAACATAGTTCCACCTTATCATAGGGGTCTGACATTTTTTAGTGTTGCCAATGTTTGGTTGGTTGAGTATTTGCATAAGCAACTTCACACTCTCCACAACCAATGTGGTATTCAATAAGTGCTGAGATGTAAGCACCATTAGGGGCAATGTAATCTATTATCTTTTTTATCGTTTCCATAGTGATACTCTACCATACACCACTGACATTTTTTGTATTAAAACACCTAAATTCCAGGCAATTTTTGAAGCTCTCGTAATAGGATCGGCTGCGGGGGTCGACCCCGAAGGGTGAGGACTACTCAGAGTCCTCATCTTCGTCAAGCCAAGCGTCATCTATGTAGTCTTCAGAATAGCACCAAGCATCTAGGTGATGCTGTTCAATGATTGCCCAAGCAGGGGCGGTGGTGTTGCCCTTGTAGAATACACCTTTAGGCATTTCAATTTCTAAACTAGGGTTATCTTCATTGTAAGCTTCAATAGCATCAATACAAGGTTGAACCATAGTCGTTGGAATTGGTGGATAGTGATTGCCTTGTAAGTGCCAAGCAATTTGCTGTTCCAAAGTGATGTCTGTTTCTGAGATTGAGATTGCTGTTTGATTTCCCATTAGTATCCTATTCCTTTATGTTTTGTTTTGCGAGTGTAGGCTTTTTTATTTTTGTGTCCACCGCTTGCGTTGCTACGGCGTAACTCTAATCGTGCTTGTAATTGCTCTGGTGTTGCTGTTGTGGTGATTAACTTTTTCATAACTCTACCTTAGCACATAGGTCTGACAATTCTTGTGTAGCACCGTCAATTTCTCGTTGCAAGGTGTGGGCAAGTTGTCGCTTGCCCAAACCATTATCTAAACCAATAGATAAAAGATAACCGACTTTAATCCAACCGTGTAAGCGACTAGCGGTTGCTGGGTATTTTACCTTATCCAATTCGTGCATAACATCTACTAATTGTTCGGTAAGGTCTGCGAGTAATTTCTTGTCTGTCATTTTTTCTCCTTTGATTTATGATTTCATCATACCACAAGGGTACGACATTTTTTGGTGAAATTTTTAGCGTGTCGTAATCGGGTTTACAGGGGGGGGGTCGACCCCGAAGGGTCGGTGGTACTAATTCTCCCAACCAAATAGTGATGCTTCAGCATAACTGTCAATAAGGTAATCTAAGTCACCTTCATCATCATCAACGCCAAACATAGCATTCCAACAATCACCGCAAGTACCTGTGATAAAACGCTCACGAGTATCTACATCAAAGTTAGAAAGAACATCTTGAACATAGCCACCCTGATTGTAAAGGAATAACTTTTCAGATGCGATTTCAATAGAAATACTTTCCTCGCAAGTAGGGCAAGGTAGTGAAGTAACAACATAACCAGATAGGTCTGCGGTCTTGATTGGGTTAAGTAGAGTGAACATTTGTTCCCTTTCTTTGGTTGATAAAATTATCATAGCACATAGGTCTGACATTTTTGGTGAATTTTTAAATGCCCTCTTAATGTCATTTATAGATCGGGGGGTCGACCCCGAAGGGTCGGTGCTATGAACCCGAACACGCACCAAGTATTAAAAGAATTATTACTGTCCAAATAAAAATTTTCATTAGTGTGCAGACCCCCTGTAAATTATCCAGATTAGTGCTTGTGTTGTGCGTGGTGTTAGGTGTAACTCTTTAGCAACATCTTTAACTGCTTGTGCCATTTCTCGGTATTGTGTTTTGTTAGGTGCATTAGTATCTAATCCGCCAGCGTAGCACATCCACACATCTATCGTCACCGCATTTTCATCACCAGCGATTGCACGAGCGAACGCATTAGTTTTCAAGCCCTTTAGTGCATTGAAACCTAGCACTAAACTATTTTGTGCCATAACTAAATTATTCTTTAGTCCTGTTGCCTGTCCTGTATGTGCAAACTCTAATGCCTGAACAACATTGCGATTCCAACGCTGACGAGGTGAGAATGATGAAACAACACTAGCACCTGTTTCAAGTGTTGCAACAATTCCACGAGCGTTTAGAATACGAGTGACATCGTGGGCAATTAGTTCTGCATCACAATACCACTGTGTCGCCAATTCAATCTCGGATGCTGTTGCACTTTTAGCGATTTCTAGGTAGCGGTTGAAGTAGGTCATTTGGCTTCCAATCTGTTGATGTAGTTACATCCTAGCATAGACCACCGACATTTTTTGTAAAATAATTTTAAAAAATTTCGGTGAAAATTTCGGTGATTTCTTAATGCCTCTCTTAATAGCTATTGGGATCGACCTTTGGGGTCGACCCTATTTCTGGGGCTTGTCAAGCTAATGATTTTACCAATTAGGCTTTTGTCCATTATGCGGTTCGCAGGTGTTACCTGTACCGCTAGGGATTGGCTTGAAACAGATTACGCAAGCAACCTGAACACTGTTACTATCTAGCAACGCTAACTCTAAGTCTAACTTTTCATCATCAGTTAATTCATCAAAAGTTTTCCAACCAGCACCCTGATTATCCATTACGAAATTTTTTATGTATCCCATTACAGCACCTCTATTTCTTTTTTTACTTCTGCGATTTTGTCGCTAAGTTTTTTTATAACTTCATCTTTAGTTAGTTCATAGTCAATGTATACTGAAAGAATAGCATAGACAGAAATGTAGGCGTTGGCACGATTATCTAGTGACGGATAAAGAATGTTATCTTTTTCTGTAAAAAGATTTACTAATTCTGAACCTAAGTCTGATACTGATTTCATAGTTACCTCTTTCGTTGGTAGTTTTATTTTAGCATAGGGGTCTGACATTTTTTAGTTTATTTCTGAACAATCTGAATAAGTGCCGTCAAGCAGATACTCAACGCAATAAGCACAAACTGTATGCTCATCACAGATAGGGCAAGAAACCCACTCTGACCACTCATCACAAAGGCTACTATGATTTTCCATTTTTTACCAACTTTCTATTTATGCTTACAGCCTAGCATAGCGGTCTGACATTTTTGGTAGCGACACGCGGGGGTCGACCCCCATAGGGGGGCTTGTCAAGCCAACACACCTTACATTTTACAAACTTTATTTAGGGTAGCACCATTAGCAAACTCTACACGAATACCAAAGTTACCCCAACACATAAAATCATCATTGAACCACGCTTCAACATTTTGTTCGCAGTTAGCACAAATCGCATAGCAAGTATCGCCAACAACATTAGCCAAAACTGGTGAGTGGTGCGTGGTGCGAGTTGCCAACTCGTCAAGCATAGACGCTTCAAGGTCGGCAATCCAATCTGGCGTAGTGGTCTTAGGGCGGACAGGGAACAAAGTATCAAAAGACATTTTTGACCTTTCGGGTTGGTTACAAAATAAACTTAGCACACACCACCGACATTTTTTGACAGCGACACGCAGGGGAAAGGGGGATCGGGCGACACGCCCGAGGGGGGCGACCCCCCTACCCTAGCTCTCACTAGGGCGGGTGGTGTTTATCTTTTGCGAGATGCCTGACCTAGCCAAAGCAACAGCAAAGAAATAAAAATTAAAATCTTCACTTAGTCACCGCCTTAGCAAAAATCTCTTCATCAAAGTTTGGATTGTCTGATAAAAACATTTCAGAAAACTCGTTTATCATTTTATCAACTAGCACTGGTGCGTATTTTGTCATTTGATGTTCTGAAAAAACTTTGTTTAAGATTTCGGCGGTCTTGATGTAGTCTTTGCGTGTCATCATTATTTTGTTTCCTGTTCTTCTTCTAGTGTTGCTGACCAAATAAATAAAAATGGAAGTGCTACGAAATAGGCTACGCATAACCCAATCACTATGTTTAGAAATGTTAGCATTGTTTCCCCTTAGTTGTTTTCAGGTAGATTAGAAATGTATAAAGCAATACGGCGAACAGTTTCATTTTGTGCGTAGGCAAAAGTATCCATCATAGCCTCAGCACATTTTGGGTCTGTACCTTTACAAGCACAAGCAAATGCTAATGGTGTGTAACGGTCAAGGATTTTTTGGGCTAGTTCTTCGTTTGTCATTTTCTGTCCTTTGTTAGTTTGTGTTTTTAGAATAGCATAAGGGTCTGACATTTTTAGTCTTCACACATTATACAAATGTTTTCTTCCCAGTCGGTAAGTTTGTCACCACAAATAGCACACTTAGTTTTTGTGATGTTCTCAACGATTTCTAATTCAGTCATTTTCTGTCCTTTGTTTGTAGTTCCAATGTAGCACAAGGGTACGACATTTTTTAGCGTTTCTTTGATGAAACTTTATTTATCCAATGCTTGACACACATAACGCCTTTGCCGTATTTATCAACTTTACACACTTTACAGTTAGCCATTTCTAGCCCCTTTCGTTTGCTTACAAGATAAACTTAGCACATAGCACCGACATTTTTTGACACAAACACACCTTTTTTTATAACGATTTGATAACACTTTTGTTATAATTCGGGGGGCGACCCCCCTAGGGGTGGCTTGTCAAGCCTATTAGATTTTACTCACCCTCATCATACTCCATCCATAGGGGAAAGTCATCAGAGTTATCTTCAAAATCTTCGCACTCGCCACAATGCCACCAAGTGAAATCTACATCACCTGCGAAAACTTCTAAACGATTACCGCAACCAACTTCTTCGCACCAAATAAAATCGGTATTGGCTAAACGGAAAACTTCAGGTTGCTCGCTCGCAAGAGTGCGATTTTCAAGAACCTCGTCTGAAACAAATACAGTCATTTTGACCACCTTTCTAAAAATAACACTACCATACCCCACCGACATTTTTGGGGAGCGACACGCTGGGGGGGCGACCCCCCTACCCACTACCTTGTCAAGTGGTGGGCGGGGCTAGGTTAGACTAACTCAAACGAATCAACATTTACCATAGGTCTATCCGATTCATTCCATAAGTTCCAATGACTCGCAAGAATCTCAACAGCCTTGCTATACGAATGACATTCAAAGATGTATGTCTCACCATCTACCTTGACAATTAAAGAGTTAAACATTTATTTTCCTTCTGTGAAGTAGTGAACAATACCAAACAATGCAGTCCAAGCGACTACAATACCGAGAACAATAAACTCTGACGACATTACTTATTCACCTTTGCCTTTGCGATTTGTGCGGTCTTGATTGCGTTGGCTTTGCGTTGCTCTTCACGCTCTGCCCTTACCATTTCTTTCCATTCATCAAGTTTCATTTGATGTCCTTTCGTTATAGTTACACAATACCATAGGGGTCTGACATTTATTCGTCATCATCAATAGGTGAATCAATCCACGCTAGGGGTAGCAATAAGAATAGTACGCCAATCATTACAGCGGTGAAGGTAGCCATCTGTATTCCTTTCGTTGTTGTTATTACTAACATACCATAGGGGTACGACATTTATGGGTAGCGACACGCCCAAGAGCTAGGGGATCTGGGGGTCGACCCCCGCATCCAATCGCACAGATTGGATAAACAATTCTATGCGATTGGATACGTTGCGATTATGTACGGCGGGTGATGTGTAGGTGTAGACCTTGCTTATCTTGCGACACACTAACACGCAAAGACTTAGCAACGGTTATGATTTGCGTTAGTAGTTTTGTTTTCATTTGCCAGACCTTCCGCCTAGTAGTAACAGTATGATGATGATTAGCATAACGGTATGCATTAGTTATCCTCTCTGGTTAGTTGTCTAGATGTTTTGCCTAGTTGCGTTGCGATTGTGTTCACCGCATTTTTTATTTGTGCGTTACTGCTTGCAACCTCTACAAGTTTAGCCGTTTCTATTACAACAGTTTTTGCTAGGTTGATAGCAAACCATTTCATAGCGAACGGAATAACCGCAACGATTGCAACCATAAACACAACGATAACAACAGCAAAGAACTGAAAGATGTTACCGATAAAGTGCATTAGGTCATTAAGTGGGTTAGTGATAAAGTCAAGCATAACAGCCTTTCGGGTAGGGAACTATCATAGCATAGGGGGCAGACATTTTTGTCTGCCCCCCGTTCACCTTATCGTTAGGCAAAATCGTCAAAAGGGTTATTGGTATTCCATAGGTCTACCTGTGGCGGTGCGGTGTAGGTATCCGCCTTGCGTTGTGCTAGTCGGTCATTGACTATCTTGCGAACACGCAACACAACAACAATACCAACAAGGACAACAAGCACCTTAGTGCTAAGAAAGAACTCAAAGACAGAACCGACACGCAGGTCAATGTAGTCACGAGTTAGGTCAAGGGTTAGAGCGTTCATTTTTCTTGCCTTTCGTTAGGTGAATAGTTACACCATACCACAAGGGTCTGACATTTTTGGTAGGTGTGTCGGTGTGTTGGTGTGATGTATCTCACATTAGGTTGTCGGTGTGTCGGCTTGACAAGCCCCCCTGCGGGGGGGCGACCCCCACCTGTTGGGCGTGTCGCTAACAGTTTTTGTCGGTGGTGTGTGCTAGGTTAGTACTAACAACAAAGAAAGGTTGCCAAGATGACTAAGACAGAGTTTGCGACAGAGTACGGTATCAGTGTTGATGATGTTATGTGGTGCGATGTCTGTAACGATTGGAACTATCTAGACAATACAGGTTATGACACCTGCGAGTGTGCCTAAAAAAATGTCAGACTACTATGCTAAGGTGAAACTATGATTGATTATGATGATGATGTTGAGGTTATTACTAAGAACAAGTGTGTTGAGTGTGGCGATAAGTTAACACCATACGAAACAGCCCTATGTATTATCTGCGAGGCGGTGAGCGAATGATTGACATAAGTTTTTGCTTTAATTGCGATGACTATTCTGTATTTGAATACAGTTACAAGTTGGATGCGGTTGTGTGTGATGTGTGTGAGTGTGAGGGCTACTAAGCCCTCACCAATATGTGCTCACTATCTGAAAATCTTTTCTTTTCTTTTATATGCGTATCATACAAAATAAAATATTATTCACATTTTTACCAAAGTGACTATACCTGATCATATATCCAAGAATTATCCAAAACTTATACAAATTTTGTACAAATTTATATAACGATTTCGTTATAATACTGTATTAAGTGAATGTTTTTTGGTATAATATATGAATGCACTTGCCTTCGGGGGGTGTAAATAAATAACTCGCTTAAAAGGAGCAAAACGATGACAAACATCACAACAACGTGGACAACAGGTTCACATTGGATTAACAATCCATATCTGATTGGCTTTGAAAATGTATTTCCAAAGTTTGATCAGGTAATCAAATCAAATGAGGGTACATTTCCACCTTACAATGTTAGAAAAATCGATGATAACAACTTTGTTATTGAATTGGCGGTAGCAGGATTTGCAGAAAAAGATCTTACTATCACTGAACAAGATGGTAATCTAACAATCGTGGGTGAAAAGGCTGAAGATAAGTTCGAATATCTATACAAGGGTATTGCAGCAAGAAAGTTCACAAGAACTTATGCACTATCTGAATATGTAAGAACAACTTCAGCAAGCCTTAAAGATGGTATTCTTTTTGTCACATTGAAAAAAGATCTGCCAGAGGAAAAACAACCTCGTAGTATCTCTATCGCTACATCTGAACCAAAAAAGGTGGTTTCTAAAAAGACTCCATATGGTTGGGATAAGGATAAAGACAAGTCATACCATAAATCTGTTAACTAGATTTAGTTAATTAAAAAATGGGCAGTCGGAAAATATTCTGATTGCTCATTTTTTATTTTTGGTCGGTATCTTCAGGAGCAGCTATTGCAGGTATTGGAGACATTAATAAACCTTGTTTATGCATCTCCATAAGACGCAATGCATCTTCTCCCTTTCCCTGAGCGTCACAGAGCAAAATTAACAAATCGTATATCCTAGCAAGCATAATATACGTTACTGCTCCCAGATTGCTTTCTATGGCTTCTAATGACTCTTCTACAGGTTGCTCACTCATTAATTCTCCTTGATCGATTGTTGTGCGTTTTCTAATTCAATTATTCTTAATTCTAATTCTTTAGCATAACAGGTAATACAAACGGCTGAACTTATTCGCACCTGTCCGATAATTTTTATTTCTTTATTGCAGGAATTGCAGTTAAGACCGCTGTTCATTTAATAATTATACTCCAGCATATGTAAAAAATGTTTTTTTGTTTTGCTGGAAGGGTTTCTTGTTCTGTTCACGCCGAAATCGCCGAAAAATAAATTTAAATCAGGTTATAAGGTTATTTATCTTAAGTTTGTAAATATAAATCTTGTACAAATTTTTTAAAAGTTTTGTAAAAATTATTGACTTCGATAAGAATCAGCGTTATAATAATAAATATTATTTATATATAAATATAATAAATATAGATATATTAAATATATAATATATATTTATATATTAAGAATATTTATATATTACAATAGTAATTATATATAACATATATATATATCACATAGATAAGGATACACTAATGACTCTAAATAGTCAATACAAAGCAGTAGCTGCTTCATATGGTCGTTCTGTTCTCGCCGCCGTAGCTGCGCTTTATGTTAGCGGTAATACGAATGTAACAGATTATGCAAAGGCACTTATTGTTGCTGTAGCACCTGTTATTTTACGTTACTTGAATAAGAATGACATTGCATTTGGTCGTGGATACACACCTGAGCAACTTGCTGATGTAGTTGTTGATACTGTAGTTAAGGCTACAAGAAAAGCACCTGTAAAGGCTGCTCCAGTTTCAAAGCCAGCAACTAAGCCAGCACCAAAGACCCCAGCGAAGAAAAGCGCAGAAACTACAACGAAGGGCAAGACAACAAAGTAGTTTTCTTGAAGGTGTATAACTTAATATGGTAGCAATGCAAACAATTTTATCAATCGCAGGAACTTTAGGTGGCTTAACAGTTATCATAGTTAGCGGTTTTAAAGTCAGTAAGTTACTAAAAAGATTTATACACTTTCTTGATGATTACTTTGGTGAAGAAGCTCGTCCAGGATTTGCAGGAAGACCAGGAATGCAAGAAAGACTTCGCAAGATTGAGGAAGATGTGGATCACATTTCTTATGAAATGAAACCTAATTCTGGATCATCTATTAAAGATGCTATTAACAGAATTGAACAACGCTTAACCGCCCTAGAAGAAAAAGAAAATGAATGAAAATTAGTTTTAATAATTATAATATGGCAACCGCTACTGGCTATGGACACGCCAGTAATAAAATAGTAAATACATTAACCTTAAATAATTTTGATGTAAGATATGAAGATAATAATTCAGATATTGAGATATTTTTTGGTCATCCAGAAGATTATGTTTTTTTTAATAAAGATTCTATAAAGATAGGTTATACTGCTTGGGAATCAACATCTATGGTCAAGGTATGGAAAGAAAAGCTAGAAATGATAGATGAAATGTGGGTTGCTAATCAATTCTGTAAGGATGTATTTTCAAAATATACCGACAAAAATATTGTAGTAGTTCCACACGGTGTAGATAAAACATTTACTCCTCAAAAAAGAAAATATGATGGAACATTAAAGTTTTTACATATTGGATACCCAGCAGTTCGTAAAAATTTATATGATGTTGTAAATGCCTTTCTTGAATTATATGAAGGTAGAGAAGATGTTACTTTAACTATTAAAGCATATGAAAATGCGATACTTGATCAATACTTAGATATTCCTAATATTAATATTATTGCTGAAACTTATACATCTTTTGAACTTCTTAATTTAATGAAACAACATCATTGTTTAGTTTATCCTTCTTATGGAGAAGGTTTTGGATTAATCCCGCTTCAATGTCTAGCTACAGGAATGCCTTCTATTGTAACTGAAGGCTGGTGTGATTATGTTAAATACGCTGAAGATCTTAAAATAGACTCAACATTAAAGGGTCACAGATTTACAAGTATTCATCCAGGACTTATGTTTGAGCCTAATTACAATACACTTATTGAAAAAATGAAATATGTAGAAGAAAATATTGAAATGCTTCTTGAAAAGTATTATGACCAAGCACCAGCATTAATTAATGAGTATGATTGGGAAAAAATATTAGTACCACACTTTAATGATGTTAAAGAACGCTTCAATCTATAGTCTTTTTTAATGTATAATTAAACTATGGCTAATCCAGATACAATTACATTAACTCTTGTAAATCCTGTAGATTCTATTACCCTGTCTCCAGTGCAAACTTTAGATACCGTAAATGTAAATACCATATCTGATGTTACTAATATTAGCCTTTCTTCTATAGCCGATGTTTCTACTATTGTTGTACAAGATGCTCAAAATAATTTAACTGTTGAGTTATTGTTAAATGATGGATATGTTCCTGTTCAATCTGTAAATGGAAAAATAGGCAATGTTGTAATAGATTATCCAAATATTAATGCTGATCCAGTTAATCACGTTAAATATTATCATACTCAAACATCAGCTAATTCAACTTGGACAATTTATCATAATCTTAATTTTTACCCAAATGTAACTGTTTTAAATAGTAGCAATCAAATAATAGAAGCAGATATTCAGTATTTAGACGCAAACTCTGTTAGAATTGTAATGAATGCTTCTACATCAGGTAAGGCATATCTTTCGTAATATGGGTGAATATAATGGCAAGTAGACTGTTTGCAGTAGATTTAGATCTAGGGCTAAACCAATCAAAAAACTTTAGATTGGAAAATATAGCATCTGATCCATCAATTACTGTTAATCAGACATATCATATTGGTAGAATCATTTATCAGTCTTCTGCAACCCGCCCAAAGATTTGGAATGGTACTGCTTGGAAATCACTTGCATATACAGATGATGTTTCAAATATTAGTATTAGTGGTACAACAAATGAGATAGAGGTTTCTACTTCTGGTTCTAATGTGACTATTGGCTTACCAGATGATGTTACTATTGGTAGACATCTTACTGTTACTGGAAATCTTACTGTTAATGGAGATACTACAACTTTAAATACTGCAACGCTATCTGTTGAAGATAATATTGTTCTTCTTAATAATGGTGTTTCTGGAACACCAACATTAAATGCTGGAATTGAAGTTCAGCGTGGTTCTCTTGCAAATGCTTCTTTACTTTGGAATGAATCTACTACTAAATGGTATGCAGGTCTTAAAAATTCTGAAGTTGAAATAGCATTAGTTGGTCATACCCACACATCAGCAAATATTACAGATTTTACAGAGGCAGTTCAAGATGTTGTTGGATCCTCGTCTTTCTTATACGGATCAAACTCAATATCTACAACTTATAATGATAATGGAAATACACTAACATTTGATACAATTCTTGCATCTTCTAATCCATATCTTACAAAAACAAATGGTCTTGCAGTAGATAAAACAAACCTTGAAAATGCTTTGATAACTGATGGATTTACAAGAAAATATTCAGCCCTAAATACATTACTAAATGTTAATTCAGGTGTTGCGACTTGGACAGTAACTCACGGTCTTGGAAATCAAGATGTAATCGTTCAACTTCGTGATGCTACAACAAATGCTGTAGTAGAAGCCGATGTTGCTATTAATACATCTACTGTTGTAATTAATATTAATTCAAATGCAGCATCAATTACTGCAGGAACTTATAAGGTAGTGGTGATTGGTTAATGCTTCCAGGATATAATGCATTTAAAGTATATAAAGGTGATACCTTTGTTTTTAGTATGCAATTAAAAACAGGTGCAAATAACTTTGCAGTAACTGGATATACATTTTTAGGTCAAGTTAAAGAAAAAGGAAAGTCAATAACTATTTCGTCTTTTGATTTTGTTATTACAAATGCAGCAACTGGAACAGTGCAAGCAACTCTAAGTGCAACAGAGTCTGCAAAACTTATTGGTGGAAAACTTTATGAATATGATATTCAAATGTCTAAAAATGGAGTTATTTCAACTTTATTTAAAGGTCCATTAACTGTTGTAGCCGATGTTACCCAATAATTTTTTTAATCATACTAGCTTTTCTTTCACCAATAAATAGTTTTGTATTACATTCTAAACACCACAATGCTGGCTGTCCATCTTTTTCAAAAGCAATAGGAGCCATATGTTCAGCATCCATAATACAAGGTATTGATGGAGCCATTCTCATTTCAACTAATTCCATATATGTATGTAGTTCTTGTATTGTTATCATTTAAATAGTTTACCATAGTCCTTGACCCCTAACGTTTTTTGCTGTACAATAGATATTACCCCACACTTGGGGACTATACTATACGGAGTGAAAATAAATGACAGTTTCTTTGCCATCGGCATATCAGCAAGTAATCCATAAAACAAGATACGCAAGATGGAGGGAACTAGATAATCGCAGAGAAAACTGGGATGAAACAGTAGGTCGTTATACAGATTATATTTTTAATGCTTTGGATAAGCATAGTGGTTATAAATTAGATCAGTCACATATTGACAAGATTTCTAATGCAATCCTTAATACAGACGTTATGCCTTCTATGCGAGCATTTATGACTGCTGGTCCAGCACTAGAGCGTGATAATACTTGTATTTATAACTGTGCTTATATGCCAGTAGATTCCCTTCGTTCATTTGATGAGGCTATGTATATCCTTATGTGTGGAACTGGTGTAGGCTACTCTGTTGAATCACAATATGTTAATCAGCTACCTGCCATTAGTGAACATTTTGAAAAAACAAATACAAAGATTGTTGTTGAAGACTCTAAGGCTGGTTGGGCTAGATCTCTTAAAGAACTTCTTGCACTTCTTTGGCAAGGTCAGATTCCAGAATGGGATATGTCACTTGTAAGACCTGCTGGTGCTCGTCTTAAAACATTTGGTGGTCGTGCATCTGGTCCAGATCCATTAGACAGACTATTTAAGTTTTCTGTTGCAACCATTAAAAATGCTTCTGGTAGAAAATTAACGCCCCTAGAAGCCCACGATCTTATGTGCAAGATTGCAGAGGTTGTAGTTGTTGGTGGTGTTCGCAGAAGTGCAATGATTTCACTTTCAGATCTTGAAGATCGTAATATGGCTGCTGCAAAAGCAGGTTCTTGGTGGGAATATAGTGGTCAGAGAGCATTAGCAAATAACTCTGCTGTATACAATACAAAGCCAACTATGGAAGTATTTATGGATGAATGGAAAGCACTCTATGACTCAAAGTCAGGTGAGCGTGGTATCTTTAGCCGTGAAGCAGCACAAAAGATTTCTGCAAAAAATGGTCGTAGAGATGCAACAGCAGACTTTGGTACAAACCCTTGTTCTGAGATTATTCTCCGTCCTTATCAGTTCTGTAATCTTACAGAAGTTGTTGTTAGGGACACTGATACGCTTGAAGATCTTAAGGCTAAAGTAGAACTTGCTACACTTCTTGGAACTGTTCAGTCAACATTTACTCGGTTTAAATACCTTCGCAAAATCTGGCAAAAGAATAGTGAAGAAGAAAGATTACTTGGTGTTTCGTTAACTGGTCAGCTCTCACATCCAGTTCTTAACGGTTCTGAGGGTGCAGAAAAACTTGTTGAATGGCTAGATACTCTTAGAGAACAGGCTGTGTCAACAAATGCTTATTGGGCAAAAGAGATTGGTATCAATCAATCTGCTGCAATTACTTGTGTAAAGCCATCTGGAACTGTTTCACAGTTAGTTAATTCATCTTCTGGTATGCATCCTTGGCATTCACAGTATTATGCTCGTACAATTCGTGGTGACATGAAAGATCCAATTACAACATTCCTTGTTGATATGAATATTAAACATGAACCAGATGTTATGAAACCAAATGATACTATGGTCTTTACTTTTCCAATTAAGGCACCAGAAGGTTCTACTCTTAGAGAAAATCTAACTGCTATTCAGCACCTAGATCTTTGGTTGGCATATCAAAGACATTGGGCAGAACATAAGCCTTCTATTACAATCTCTGTAAAAGAAAATGAATGGATGGCTGTTGGTGCTTGGGTATATGAACATATTGATGAAATGTCTGGTGTTTCGTTCTTGCCTTATTCAGAGCATACATATCAACAAGCTCCGTATCAGGAGATTACTGAGAATGAATATAATAAACTAGTTGAAGAAACACCATCCGATCTAGATTGGAAATGGCTAGAAATTTATGAAACTTTTGATGCAACTACATCTGTACAAGATTTAGCCTGTGTTGCTGGTGCTTGTGATATCACTGATATCTCGAAAGCGGTATAATATAATTGAGGTCATATGTCATATTCAGTATTAATTCAACAAGATAGTCCAACAATTTTTTGGTCATTAGACGATATATCTGGAACTACTGTAAACTCTGATGGATTTATAGTTGACTCATCTGGTTTAAAAAAATATAATGGCACATATTCATCTCCAGTAAATGAATCAGTTTTTAAATCAGTATTTCCAATAGTATATGGTGGTAAATCTTCAATATTATCAAATAGTGGAACAATTAAAATTCCAGATTTAGATAAAATGAGCATTATTGATTGTAAAAATTCTTCATCTATTGAGTTTTGGATTAAAGTTCCTTCAACTTCTTCACCAGATGAAACAATTATTTTAGAAAAAAAATCTGGTGTAAAGATTTCTTTATTAAATGATAATATAGTTTTTTCTATAGGACAAAATAATTTAAATGGTCAAACTATTAAGTATTCTGTTTCAGTTCCAACAGATACTACAAATAAGCCAATACATATTGTTGCTTCATATTCACCAGAAGAAATATCATTAATTGTTAATGGTGTTCAAAAAATAAAAAAAATATATAATAATGAACTTATATTTGCAGACTTTTTGAACGACTCGGATAAATATTTTTATTTTGGATTAGGTAATGCAACAACAAATATATCATCTTTACAATTAGACTCAATAGCTTTATACTCTTATGTTTTAACTAGAAATCAAGCCCTTAGACATTATGCATATGGTATTGGATATAGTATTCCAACAAAAACTATAGATACAAATAATGGAGTTTATTATAATTTTTCTATGGACGGTCATCAATCAATAAATAAACATGAGTTTGGTGGTGCAAATCCTTGGTCAATTACACAATCAAATAATTGCCTTGTAAATAATGGTTCGTTAACTATTAAAAGTAAAAATGAACCAAAAACATATTTTATTGATGGTTATGGAACTGAAAATGATAGACAGTCTTATTTTCAAGAAGGAGATACATATGTTTTTGATAGTAAGTCATATCTATCTATAGATGATATTGGATCAATATTACCAATAATTAATTCTGGTTGGATGTTTTTATTTAAAAAAACTGGAACACAAATATTTTCTGATGAATCATTATTTTTATTAAAATCTAAAAACACTAATAATTTTATAGAGTTTGTTTTAACTTCTTCTGGATTAAAAGCATATATAAATAATTTAACTAATCCAACATCAATAGGACCAAATCTTTTTTCTCAAATAGATACAAGTTTTTATGTTGGTTTTTATATTGTAGATTCATCAACAGTTAATATTGTTTACATACCAAATGATTCAAGTAAAGAAACTATAGTTAATACAGTATCTTTAGAAAATATATTATCTTTTGGTGAAGATAATTTAAGAATAGGTTCTGCAGATTCTTGGCAACAAATGAGTAATGATATAACAGTTTCTGGTATTACTACATCTAGTACAACTCAAAAATTAATGAAGGTTATTGGTATTCATAAAGATAATTCAAATCTATATTTTAATAAAAATGATTTAGAAGGTTCTTCATTTAATCATTATTACACTATTACTCCTAATTATTATGAAAAAAGATTTAAAATTAAATCTTATGCTACCGCAAGAATTGATATTCCTTTACAAACGCTGGCAGAGCCAAACAAAACTTATCCTGGAGCCTGTAGATTAGAAATAGGAAATCCTTATTTAAATAATAATGTTTTAACATATGTAAGTGGTACAACGAATACAACAGTAAATGGTGTAACTAAAACAACATACTTTAAAGAAAAAGAAGAAATCAAAGATAGGGTAATTACTGATACAGATTGGTTAAATAAAAATACAATATCTTTAATTCAATCTGGAGAGAATAGAGTTGATTTACTACAGTTTGATTTTATTCTTAAAACAGATGACCTTGTTGATCAGCCACCATTAGTAGACTATTTTAGAGTATTTAGTTACCCAGTTATTGAAGAAGGTTCAAATAAATATTTAAATTGTAATGCATCTCTTGGAGGAAATCCAGTAAAAATATATTATCGTAATAATGAATATGCAGTACCAGAACTACAAGAATATCCATTTTTTTATAATGGAAATAAAAGTGGTTTAAGAATTAAAAATTCTTATGCAAAAATTATTCAAGATTATGCTTTTCCAACTAAAATGAGTCATATTACATCAGCAAGTAAAACTGGTTCAACTCTTTATTATACAGTTAGGGATAATACTTTTTCTAGTGGAGATAAAGTGGTGGTGTCTGAAGTATATAATGATAATGGTTCAAAAAGCAGTGAGTGGAACTTTTCCACCCCTATAACCATTGATTTAAACCCATATTTACAAACTAGGCAATGGAATAAAATTACAGATTACACTTGGGTCGGTGGAACTTATTATCAGACAAATGATATTGTTTTTTATAATAATAATTTTTACAAAAAAACAGGATATCCTTGGGGACCACCTTTTCCAAGTCCATATGTAACTCAACCACCGCCAACATCTTCTATTCAGTGGGAACCAATTACATCTTATAATTATAAATCAACTTGGAGTAGTGGTTTTAAGTATTCGGTAAATAATGCAGTTCTTTATAATGGATCTTACTATTATTATTCAGCCGATAATACAATTTGTATTCCAACATCAAATTCTTCAGCATTTACTTCATATCCAACAAATGAAGAATATCAAGGAAATATGACTATAGCTTCTGGTGTTCAAACAATATCTTTTATGGCTTATATTCCATCAACTACGACATCTTTAAATTTAATAAAAGCTGGAACAAGTCAATTATCTTTGTCTGGAACAGCTTTATCTTTATCTGGATCAACAATATATGTAAATGGTTCTTTAGGATCTACGATAAAACCAGATAGCTGGAATAGCATTGGCATTGTTTTTGATTCTCCACAAATAATAAGTGGTGAACAATCAATAGAGATAATTATTGGAGATCAAAACTCTACAACACAAGAGTTTTATATTGATCAATTAAGTATATTTGATAAAAAATTTACAAAGAATAATATAAGAGATTTATATAATTTATTTAGTGGAAGTAGTATCGACTCATATAAAGTGTATTCTGATGGACCAACATTATATGATACTGATTCAGATAAAACAATTTTAGAAACAACTCAGGTATGTTATATTCTTAAAAATACAGATACGGTAGATTACGGAAAACAAATATATGATAAGTTAATAGATAAATCTGCAGATTATACTTGGTCCTTATCTTATAAAGATACAGAAAGTACTACAGATCAAAGAGCAGTTATAGATAGAAAATTTACACCAGCAACAGGAAGAAAAACTATTTATGTTAATTCTACTTCTGGTATTGTAAGTGGAAGTGTTTTAATTCAAGAAATAAATGATAATATTTATACGGTTGATAGCATTGCTATTACAAATGTATCTAAAAATCCATCAACTATAATTAATAAAAATACAAAAAATAAAGCCATAATAACATTTGATAATAATACAGATTTTGATTTATTAGAAACAGGAGATATCGTGGCTTCATCTAATGGTGCAATTCATGCTGGATCAAAGATACAGTCTATAAATACAACAAATAAAACAATAACAATAATTACAAATCCAAATAAACAAATTATTACAAAAAGCATACCAAAAACTGCAAAAATAATTTTTAAAAAAGCTGCTCAAACAATAAAATTTGATAAAGATATACCATTTTCTTTTAAACAGAATGATGTAATTATATTTGATAATTCTACACAGCAAACTAATATAAATATTAATGATCAAATAAAGATTCAAAATAATTATATTAAAGATGGAGATTACATATTACTTATGCCAGTCGACTCAAAAGGAGTGCCAACAGATACTGCAAAATTATTTCAAGTTAATGGTTATGTAGATGATGATACTTATAATTTAAATAAAACAGTAGATATTGTATTTGATTATATAAGGTCATTTAGTTCATATATTCCTATATCTCTTCCAACATATCCTAATGGAGATCCATACGGAAACTGGGTATTTTATGATATTGATGATAATAATGATGAAAATATTGGTATTAATAATGCTAAAAGTAATGATAGAGCATTTAAATGGACACCTACTGGATGGCAAAAATTTGCTGGTTTTGCAGATGATAGAGTTAAATCACATTTAATTTCTATAAATGAAGAATAGACAACAGAACCATAAAGTGGTATCATAGTGGTATGACAAATAAAAAAAATGGACTTTCTGTGGTACAAAGCACCGCAGATTTTGGTGTTTATGTATGGCAGTTGCCAGATGGACAGTATTTTGAAGATGAAGATGGTAATGTATTGAATATTCCATCTATGAGATATGATCTTGAAAAAATGAAGCATATTGGTGAAGCAGCAAAACATTATGGTCAACCAGATGGTCAGCCTTTATTTTTGGCTGGTGTTGGTAGAGTATCAGATGCAACAGCTAGAGAAGATATAGATCGTATGGCTGAGGGATTAACTCCATATGGAGATACAGATAACTGGAGAGAGATTTTTAATAATGCAGGAAGATGACAATTCTTATACAATTAATGGTAGAGATATTGGATTAGATAGATTAATATTACCAGATTATGTTGAAACTGATGAGTTTAAAAAACCAACAGAAGAAATCCTTAAATATAAAGGGATTAATCCTAATTTTAAAAGAAATGTTAAACGCAAACTAGAAAAGGCAATAACTCCTGGAGCACAATTTACTCCTCCAAATAATGGTATTGGTGGAGATGATGCAGAGTCAAAACAGCTTATCGCATTACAGTGGGGCTACGGTCTTTTTGATGTTGTAGAGCCTCCATATAATCCAGTAACTCTTGCAAAAGTATATGAAGTATCATCTGCAAACTATGCAGCAATTAATGCTAAAGTTGCAAACATTGTTGGTCTTGGATATAAATTAGAATATACCCTTAAAACAAAACAAAAACTTGAGGCTATGACAGATCAGGAAAAAGTTGCTAAAGTAAGACGTAAACTTGAAGGTGCTAAAGAAGAAGTTCTTGATTGGCTAGATAGTAGAAATGACGATAATACTTTTACATCAACTCTTACAAAATTGTATCTTGACTTAGAAGCAACAGGTAATGGTTTTCTTGAAATCGGTAGAAAAACTACTGGAGAGATTGGATATATTGGTCATATTCCAGCAGCAACTATGCGTGTACGCAGACTTCGTGATGGATTTGTTCAAATGGTTATGGGACAGTTTGCTTACTTTAAAAACTTCAACGATGATGAAGAGTTATCACCACCATTTGGTTTAGATCCAAGACCAAATGAAATAATTCATATTTATAATTACACTCCAACAAATACCTATTATGGTATTCCAGCTATTATTTCTGCACAAAATGCTATGGCTGGTAATGAGTTTTCATCTAAGTTTAACCTTGAATATTTTGAAAATAAAGCAACTCCTAGATATATTTTCTGGGTTAAGGGTGCTAAATTAAGCAGAGATGCAGAAGCAAAACTATTTGAGTTTTTCCAAAATAATCTTCGTGGTCAAAGCCATAGAACACTTGTTGTTCCACTTCCTGGAGATGAGGCTGGTAGCAAGGTAGAAGTAAAAATGGAAGCCGTTGAAAATGGTGTTCAAGAAGGATCATTCGATAAGTATCGCAAAACTAATCTACAAGAAATCCTTATGGCACACCGTGTTCCTATGTCTAAGATTGGAAGTGCGGAAGGTATTTCTCTTGCTGCTGCTAAAGATGCAGACAAGACATTTAAAGAGCAAGTTACAAGACCTGCACAAGATGTTTTACAGAAAAAGATTCAGGGGATTATTGCTGAAAAGACTGATTTATTTAGACTTGTATTTAATGAATTAACTCTTACAGATGAGGACACTCAGTCAAAGATTGATGAGCGTTATCTTCGTATGCAAGTTATTCTTCCGAATGAAGTTAGAACTAGACTTAACCTTCCTCCAATCCCTAGTGGAAATACTCCTGTTAAACTAACTGGTCAGCAAGCAGCCGATCAAACAGCACAAGGAACTGGCAATAGACAACGTGATCAGCAGAGACAAGCAAATGCTGGTGATGGTGAAACTGGTCAAAGAAATCCACAAGGCGATGGAAGACAACAAGCCTAATACAAAAAACACTGTATAATTAAAATGTTATGTTAAATATACAAAAGGCATCCCTATTAACTAACGGCAATCAAGTTACTTTGACAATGCCTATTTCTAAGGTTGATGCTGAAAAACGTATTGTTTCAGGCTTTGCTACACTTGATAATATTGATAAACAAGGTGATCGTGTAGATTCTTCAGCATCTGAAAAAGCATTTGCTAACTTTCGTGGTAATGTAAGATTAATGCATCAACCTATTCCTGCTGGAAAGATTGTATCATTTAGAACAGATTCATTTTATGATCCAGAAACACAAAAAACATATAACGGTGTTTATGTAGATGCTTATATCTCAAAAGGTGCATCTGACATTTGGGAAATGGTTCTTGATGGTACACTTACTGGTTTTTCAATCGGTGGTGCTGTAAAAGATTCAACTAGTGAGTTTGATGAATCATTAGATAAAACAGTTCGTGTAATTAAAGAATATGACTTGGTTGAGTTATCCCTTGTCGATTCTCCAGCAAATCAACTCGCTAATATTTTTTCTATTCAAAAGACTATTGATGGCGATGTAGCTACTGGTATCTTTAATAAGTCACATATTCAAAATGTATTTTGGTGTGAGCAAGATGATATTGCTTTTACATCATCTGATGATAACTATACTTGTGTTAATTGTAATAATGATTTAACTGCAGTCGGTTGGGTAGATGAACTTGAAAAATCAGATATTGAAAAAGCAATTAATGACTTAGTGTCTATAGTTAAAGATACTGCTGCAGGTGCAGTTACAAATAATGAAACTATTAATAGATATCCCAAACAAAATCCTTATAAAACAAAGAAAAAACCAGAAGAAGATATGACAAAAGCTGGTTCTCATTCTACTGGAGATTTTGTTCAGTGGGGATCATCGGGTGGTACAGCAAGAGGAAAGATAACAAGAGTAGTAACTAATGGTAAAATAAAAGTACCGAACTCTGACTTTTCAGTTACTGGAACTAAGGATGATCCAGCGGTTGTTATTAGAGTTTATCAGAAAGATGGAGATTCTTGGAAACCATCACAAACACTTGTAGGACATAAAATGAGCAGTTTGAAGGGATGGTCTACTAAAGTTAAAAAATTCTTTAGTCCATCAGACACACAAGTTTTACTGAACAATGATTCAGTAGATATGGCAATTAACAAGGATATGTCGGTTGCCACCCAAAATAATGAAGGAGGTGTTGAAATGACTGACAACACAGAGGCTACAGAAGTAGCAGAAGAAGTAATTGTTGACGAAGTTGTTGAGGCGGAAGAGGTTGCTGTAGAAGCAGCAGATGAAGTTCCAGCAGAAGCTCCTGCAGAAGAGGCTGCAGTAGAAGTTAACGAAGAAACAGTCGAAGAAGCTGCAGAAGCAGTTGACGCTTCCACCGATTCAGGTGAAGCGACTGACCTTGAAAAAACACTAAGCGAAATCAAAAATTTTGTTGGCGAAGCACTCGTAAAGAATGCAGATGCTAATGTTGAAGCTGTATCTAATGTTGCAAATACATTGGCAGAAGTTACAAAAGCTCTTACAGAAAAACTAACAGAAACAGAAAATCGTTATGAAGAGTTAAACAAAGGTTTGGCAGACATCACAAAGGCTCTGACTCAAGTAAATGGAAGACTTGAATCAGTAGAGAATGATACTGCTGTTAAAAAGTCTGGAGAACTAGATAGTTCTTCAGAAACAACTATAGAGAAATCAGAATCTCTATGGGGGGGACGCTTCCTCGGCTCCGCTCAATACTTAAACTGAAAATAAAAAAGAAAAGGTAGGTGAAATAAATAATGAGTGATATTTTAGAAAAAGCAACTAACTCTGGTACAGTGGTAACACAAGGTACCAAGAATGGTGATATGTATTCATTCGGTAATACCCAAGACGGTACTCAAGGTGGTGTATTGCAACCAAAACAGTCTGCACAGTTTATCGATTACGTCTTTGATCAGATGGTGCTTGCACAAGATGGTCGTAAGGTTTTGATGACAGCTAATACTATGGAACTTGATAAAATTCGTGTTGGTACACGTTTGGTATCTAAGGCTACTCAGGCTGATCAGTCTGATGTTTTTGGTTACACAAACAAAGGTGCAATCTTCACAAAGTTGGATCTTACAACAACAAAGTTCCGTCTAGATTACGAACTTTCAACAGAATCTCTAGAAGATTCAATCGAAGGTTCTTCTCTTGAGGATCACGTTGTACGTTTGATGGCAACTCAGTTCGGTAACGATCTTGAGGATATTGCTATCAATGGTCGTACAGGTACTTCTGGTAATGGTTCTTACGATAATACTATTGCAGGTTTCTACAATAGAGTACTTGATACATCAGCAACAGGTCACGAAGCAGCAGCTAATTCAGCAGCTATGGCAGGAATCTGGGCATCTGGTGCAGCAAGTACAGCTAAGTTCAGTCTAGATGCCCTTGAAGCAATTTACAATGCATTGCCTCGTAAATTCAAGGCTCGTAGACAGGATCTTAAGTTCTATATGAACAGCCAGCATATCCAAGAATTGTTGACAGAACTTCGTACAGTTAATCAGGCTACAAAGTCTGTTCCGTTCGAAACTGCACAGCGTGTTCTTGATGGTGTTACACCAAGAATTGGTGGTCCAGCAGGTGCAACTTACTCTGTATTTGGTCTTCCAGTACAGGAAGTTCCTTTGTACCCAACTGGTTTCGTAGACATTACGTTCCCGCAAAACAGAATCTGGGGTTTCCAGAGAGATGTTACGGTGCACAAGTTCTTCGTACCAAAGAAAGATTCTATCGAATATACAGTGTATGTTCGTTTGGGTCTTGCGTTGGAAGAAAAGTCAGCTATTGCCTACGGCAAGCAGGTTTAATCCAAACAACTTTAAGCAAGGGTTACAGAAATGTAACCCTTGTTTATTTTTGGTGTATAATATTTAAATAGGAGGAATTATGTTAAATACAAAAACTATTGCAGAATTAAAACAGTTTTGTGATGACTTTGGACTTGAATATACAAAGAATGCAAGAAAACAAGATGTAATTGCGGTAATTGAAGAATCAGGATTAACCTTTGATGATTATGAAGGATCATCTTTAGGGTTTAAAGATTATGTAGAACCAGAAAAAGAACAAGTTATTGAATCTGATATAACTGAAGAAATAATGCCAGTTTCAGATGAACAAATACTTTTAACAACTATTGCTGGTATCGGTGCCTATATAAAAGGTATTAACTTTGAGTATGATGATCCATATGTTTTTGTTGAAAAAAATCTGGCAGAGTTTCTTTTAAATGAGCCATTATATGGTGTTAGGGAGGCATCACTAGAAGAGTATAATGCTTTTCATAGTGTAAGATAGTGAAAGAATATTTAAGAACAGACGGTGCTAGTTTAAATATTTTATATACCGCACCAGCAAATACAGTAAGTATTGTTTATAGTGTTTATGACCTAGATAATAATCAATATATTCAGCAAGATCAAACAAATACTGTTGTGTCAAATATATTTACTTTAACATTAAATTCAGATACAACAGCATATGATCGTAAGCTAAAGATTGAAATTCAAGGTATTAAGACAAATGATTCTTTTACCGATGAATTATATATTAGTTTAGTTAGACCATATGCAACCGCAAAAGAAATAGCTGAATATGCTGGAATTAATTTATTACCAGATATTACTATTGGAGATTATGATTTATACTGGGGAAATGGTTTTTTAAACTCAAATGAAGTTTTTCCAGAGTACACATTTGATTCTCCTAAAAAATATATTTCTTTGAATAATTATGGAACAGATCCTTACACTGGATCATATATTGTTGGAGATAAAGTATTAATTTCACATATTAGTATTCCAGATGATTCAACTATAAATTATGCTGTTGGAACAATAACACATATAGAAAAAGATTATAGTATTACAGTAAAAATTACAGACTTTGGAACTAATTTTTCTGGAAGTAGCTGGAAATTTTCTTTTATATCTCATCAAGCAGAAGACTCTAATAATTTAAATCAATCAACTATTGAAAAATTTGAAAAAAAAGCAAGACTTTTAATTAATTCAAGAACAAATGATAATTTTTATTTTGAATATAAAACAGTGCCAACTCTTGGAATAGGTACAGATCTTTTACATCTTGGTGAAAGAATTGAATCATATGATAAAGTAACATCTGATGATGTTGTACTTTACGATAGCTCACTTTATGAAACAATAGATGATTTGAGTTTGCCATTAATTATTTCAGAAAGTCATTATGGATTAAGAACATATCAAGAAAGTGTAAACATTTCTGAATGGAAAGACATTAATCCTATTTATACACAAAGATTTTTTGCGGAAGGTAGCTCGTTTAATATTCGTGGTGAGTATGGTTGGAAAAATGTTCCAGATGCAATTAAACAAGCAACTATGGAATTATTTATAGACCTCATCTGCTCTGACTTTGTTTATCGTAATAAAGGTTTTAAATCAATTAAGAATGATTCATTTGATATTACCTTCCAAGACGGTATTCTTAATAGTACAGGAAACCTTTATGTAGATGCCTTACTTGAACCATATAAACGATGGGATTTGCGGGCGATTTAAATGTCTTGTTTAGTAGCATCTAACTATACAATGCAAGCAGATATTTATACAAATACTGTAACAAGAAATGCAATAAATGGTATGGTATCTAAAACTTGGACATTAACAGAAACAATTAACTGTCGTGCTAGAGGTTTGCTTGGATCAAAAATGGGTGGAGATTCAGGTCAAATAGATATTAATAATCAAATAAATATAGATAAGAACTTTATCAAAATAAGATCACCTAAAGCAATATCTTCATCTACTCGTGTTGTGGCAATAAGAAGTGGTATGGATATAATCTGGAAAGAAGACTTTATTCCAAATAGTAAGGGTGGAGTTAATGGTGCAACTATATTTGAACCTAGAGGATTTACACCAATAATTGATTTTAATGGAAAAGTTATTGAATATGAAATAACTTTAGAAAGACAAGAAATACAACAGCTTGAGGGCATTTAATGAGTAAAATAGATACTGGAAAAATGCCAGAAAAAATTATGGCTGTAGCACAATATCATAGTAAATTATTGACAGAATTACATGAAAATAGTTCTAACAAAAATTCAATAATTGAATCAGCATTGCAAAAAATAGGAAAATATTTTGGATCATATATTGACAATCTAGCAAGAAGAGATCATATGTCTTTTCATCACATTTATGAAACAGGAAGAACTGGAGATGAAAATGCTAGATTATTTAAATATACAATATCTACTGGTCAATCTCCAAAAATACAATATAATTTTATAGAGGCTTCATCCCCTGAAAAAAGTGGCAGTGTCTTTAAAAGAAAAGCTTTTATTATGGAAGAAGGACAGTCTTTAACTATTACTCCAAAAAACAATAAATTTTTGGCTTTTCAAATAAATGGAGAACAAGTATTTTCTAAAAAAGTATTTGTTCCAAATCCTGGTGGTACAAGAGTAGCAGGTTCTTTTAAATCCGCTTTTGATTCCTTTATGCAAAATAACGCAAATCAAGTTTTAACAGATATTGGTTTTTATGATAAAATTAATGAAGCTACAAGAATAGAATCAGATATAGCTGTTTCAAGTATTAATAAAGGAAATTTAAATGGATCTTCTCTTGCAGATGCATCAGCAAAGAAAATAGTTAGAAGGGCAAGTATTTAAAATGGATTATACAAAACTACCAATTATATTAATTGGAAACTATCTTTGGGATAAAGCCAGTGGTGCCATTTCTGGGTCCTCTAAACTACCTACAGCCGTTTGGAATGTAGACCAGTATACAATTACACCCCCTATTTTTGCTATTAATGATGCTAATGCTGTAACCGATAAAACTCCATATATTTTATATGATTATGTATATACGGGGGTAGATGCAAAAACATTTCCAATAATTAAAGAAGAAGCAACCCTTTCTATTGTTGCTCCCTGGAATGAGTTATATCCAATTAAAAACTTTATTTATGATGTTTTAAGTCAGTTTGATATATCTGCTCAGGCTATGAATAATCATTTGAGGGATCAAGAAATTAACTTTAAATGCATTAAAGTAAGACAAGATAATTATTCAATAAATGAAAAGGCTCCAATTAGTTTGGAATCTGGATTATATATTTCTACGTTATATTTAACTTATGAATATACTAGAAAATAGAATGTATGGTATTATATTAATGAGGAAGCCCCCAAAGCTAATTCAAAAATGCAAGGAGGTGCAAAAATAAAATGGCAAATAGTTCAAAAAATATTATCGTTGGTGCTGGTGTTGTTTACGTTGGTAAAACAACAGGTACAGAATACACAGAGACAGATATTCACGCAGATTATGCTCTAAATACAGCTGGTTCTTATCAAGATCCAAGCGTTGTTGGATCATCAAAGTTTAGACACGTTGGTTACACATCTGAAGGTGTTACTTTTGACTTCACTCCAGATTACGGTGAAGTTCAGGTTGATCAACTTCTAGATGTTGCTAAGATTTACAAGCAAGGTCAGAAAGCTATGATTAAGACAACTTTCACAGAAGCTACACTTGAGAATCTTTTCACTGTGATTGGATCACAAGATTCAGATTACAACTCAACAGCTTCACAGGTAGCTACATCAAAAGGTACTCTCCAGAAGTTCGAAATTAATGGTGGTGCTCTAGGTCTAACTCCTTTGGAGCGTTCAATCCTAGTTGTTGGTCCTGGACCAGAAGTTGTAACAGCAAATGCAAACGGTGGAACTAAATCAGAAAGAATTTATCTTGGTTATCGTGCAGTTTCTATGGAAGCTGCTTCGGTTGCTATCAAGAGAAATGAAGCTACAGTTTTCCCTGTAACATTCCGTCTTTTGGCTTCAAATACCCAAAAGAATAATCAAGGAAATGCTGGTTCAACCGCATCGGGTACAAACGCTCTTTATGGAAAGATCGTTGACCGTGTATACGTTGGTTAATAAAACTAAATAACTTAATGTAATGTGGTGGGTAGAAATACCCACCACATTGCTATATATAAACAAAATTAGGCTATAATATAAAAGAGGACATTAGGAGAAAAATGGCTACAAAAATATACGAATCTATTGAGATGGAATTACAGGACGGCACAGTAATTACCGTTAAACCACTCAATCTTAAAAACTTAAGAGAAGTAATGAAGAAGTGGAAAGAAATCGAAACTAAAGATAGTGAAGATGGTTTCTTGGAGACTCTCATTGAATGTACATCTATTGCTATGAAGCAATTTGCACCTGAGCTTTCGGAGATTGACAAACTTGAAGAAGTTTTAGATCTTCAATCTATGTATAAAATATTGGAGGTTGCTGCAGACATCAAGCTTAACGACCCAAACCTACTAATGGCAGCTCAGGAACTAGCTGGAACGAGCTAGACTTAGCTGCCTTGGAATCAGAAGTATTCCTATTAGGTCACTGGAAAGACTATGAAGAACTGGAAAACAGTTTATCAATGTCAGAGCTTATTGCTACACTAGGGGCTATGCACGAAAAAGAAAATCGTCAAAATAAATTTCTTGCTGCTATACAAGGTATAGATATTTCTGGATCAGAACAGCCTGTGGATAACTCTTTGCCAACATTAGAAGATATTGTTGGAAGAGCAGCTGCAAAAGTTAGTGGAAATATGGAACAAGCAAATGCAATAACTTTTGGTATTCACGAAGATGAAGGTCTTGGATACAGTATGATGGGATATGATCTATAGTGACTGGTATTGATGCTTATTTTAAATATAATGCTGATTTTGGTCCAGTCATTAATCAAATGCGTTTGTTACAAACGCAAGCAAATCTTTTAAATCAAACACTTCAAAATTTTGATAAACAAGCATCTTCATTAAAAATGAGTCTTGGAGACTCTCTTGCTAGTGATATTGGTAAGATGGGTGGCTGGAATGCCAAAGTCGTAGAACTATCTGACTCTGTTGGACAGTTTGGTAAATCCCTTGAGAAACAAGAATTAACTTTAAAGCAATATGCAAAAGAAGGAATTGGTGCTTTTAGTAAAGCATCTAATGCACACAAACTAGCAGTTCGTGAAGTTTCTCGTGAAATGTCACAACTTGCTGTCCTTGGTGAAAAGGGTGGCAAGCAACTGGGTATGATGATTACCCCACAAAATATTAATCTAAATGATTTTAATACAAAGCTTGCTGTTTCTAGAAAACAGTTTGATATCTTTAATACTCTTGTTCAAGATGGTGCAACAAAGTTAATTAACTTTGGTAAAAATACACAGTGGGCTGGTAGACAGATTACTGTTGGTCTTACAGTACCATTAGTAACTTGGGGAACTCAAATGTCAAAGATTTTTCGTGAAGTTAATGTTGAATTAACTAGATTCCAAAAAGTTTATGGTTCTGGTCTTATGTCTTCTGCAGATCCAGAAACATTAAAAATGACAGAAAATGTAAAGCAACTAGCTATTGAATTTTCCAAAACTATGGGTATTGCTGCAAAAGATACCGCATCCCTTGCTGCTGATTTAGCAGCAACAGGTGCTGAAGGAGAAAAACTTCTTGCATCATTAAGAGAAACAACAAGACTTGCTGTACTTGGAGATGTGTCAAATGCAGATGCAATGAAAACTACACTTTCTCTTACAAATGCTTTTAAAATTAAAACAAATGAACTTGCACACTCTGTTGACTTCTTAAATGCTGTAGAAAACCAAACATCTCTTTCTTTGCAAGATTTGACAGCAGCTATTCCAAAAGCTGGTCCAGTCGTTAAAGCACTTGGTGGAGATGTAAAAGATTTATCTCTTATGATGGTTGCTCTTAAAGAGGGTGGTATTTCTGCAGCAGAAGGTGCTAATGCTGTTAAATCTGCTATGGCATCTATGATAAATCCTACAACAAAAGCAAAAAAGGTTGCAAAGGAATATGGTATTGATGTTGAAGGTATCGTTAAAGCAAATAAAGGTCAACTTATGCCAACAATTATTGCTTTCAAACAACAACTTGAGTTACTTAATGATTTTGGTAAATCTCAGGTTATTGAAAATATATTTGGTAAATATCAGTTTGCCCGTATCTCTGCTCTTTTTGATAACCTAGATGCAAGTGGTTCTCAAACAAGACAAGTTATGGATTTGATGGGTAAGTCTGCAAAAGACCTTGCTGCTAATTCATACATGGAAATGGATACACTTATGAATAGTGGTGCTAAGAGATTTCAAAGAGCAACAGAATCTATTAAAGCACAGTTCATTGATATTGGTGGTTCTATTACAAGTGCTATTACTCCAATTATTGAGAATGTAAGTAAAAAAATTGGTCAGGTTATAAAGTTTTTTGAAAAACTTCCTGCTCCTGTTAAATCTTTCTTAAAAGTAGCTGCTGGTCTTGCTGTAATTGCTGGTCCAATTATTATGATTGCTGGTGTTTTTGCTAACTTTTTAGGTTATGTAACTAAGGGTGCTATGAGTATAGTAAATCTTGGTAGAAAAATGGCTGGCGTTCCTGTTGATAAATTTAAGATGCTTGATGATACACAACTTATGGCACAAAAGTCTACAGATGCATTATCTATGGCTTTTGATCAACAAAAAACAAGTGTAGAAAAACTTAATGCAGTTCTTGAAGTTTACAAAAAACATCTTGGCGATGCTATTACATTAAATCCAGGATTTGTTAATCAACAAGTTTCTGCTCAAACTACTACTGGTCAACCACCAGTCGCTAAGTTTCAAACTGGTGGATCTGCTTGGGTTCCAGGAAGTGGTAATGGAGATAAAGTTCCAGCAATGCTTGAGCCTGGAGAATATGTTGTAAATAAAAAAGCAGCATCCCAACACTCTGGACTTCTTGATGAAATTAATTTTAAACAAGCACCTCGTTTTCAAACTGGCGGTAGAATAAATGGATATGCAAATAAATCATTTTTTGGTGATGCAAAGTTTACTCCAGAAGATCTACAGATTGCATTAAAATCTTGGATTTCTCCAATGATGACTGGTCTTAGACCATTTAATGATCCATTAAAGCGTGGAGGCATTCAACCATATGGTGAAAGATATCCTGGATTCTTTGCTGATATATTTAATCAATCAATGACACCACAAGAAAATAAGCACTTTATGCGAGCAATGCAGTTTGATAAAAAAGGTGGTAACTGGTCTCCAACTGCTGGAAGCATTATGGAAGACATTCAAATGGCTCAAAATGGAACTGTAACCTCTCCTAGATTAGGATATAGCAATGCACCATTTAGTCATACCACAACAAGATTTACATCATTTAGTACAGTTCAAGAAGCAGAGTTTTACAAACGATTTATGTCTATGTTTGATAAACCAAAAAACAAACGTAGTGCAGAGTCTCGTGCAGCAAAGATTGAATCTGGACAAATATTCCCATACCTCCTTGATTTATGGACTGGTAAAGGTAATGGTATTAATGGTATTCCAGTGTCTGATTTATTCCAAGGTCAAACTCAATATGGAAATGAAGGTGAAACAGTTCTTCCAGGTGGTATAAAAATGCCAATAACTGGGTATGGTCAAGACATTGCATCAAGAATGCTTATGCTTCATTCTGTAATGCCAGGAGCTACTAAAACTATTAATGGTAAAGAAGTGCCTATATTCCAAACTGGCGGTAGAGTTAATAACTATGCTGATCAATCATTACTTGAAACATTAAGAGATTGGCAATCTAATCCACAATATGTGAGACAAGATCCAGAGCGTACTGGACAAATATTATCTGCATTATCTCCAATTCAACAATCAATGATGCTTAGAAGAAAAACAGAACTTGGTGTTCCTGGAGAAATGCCAAAAGCACAACAATTAATGATTCTTAAAGCAATAGAGTCTGGAAATTTTGATAAAGTTCTTGGCAAAGAATTTTCATTTTCTGGAAAGTTTTCTTCATATACAGACAAAGGTTTAGATTGGCTTTCAAATAAAGAGTTTGTTCCAAGTAAATTAAGAGAAATGTTTTTCAAAAAAGACAGTCAAAAAAATATTGAAAAATGGTATGCTGGAATGGAAAGAGCATATGAACAATATAAAAGCAAAGATTCTATGCAACATATGCTTGGAAAACTTTATCTTACTAGAGATTATAATTTTGGTAATCGTAATGATGAGGTTGATGAAGAAGCAGTAATTCAAGCATTAACTGTTGGAAAACAAAGATCATTAGCCAGTAGTCAAAAAGAAATAGATGCTGCAAGACCATTTGGTATGGATCCAAAATCTGTAATTCTTCAAAGAATGTTCCAATCTGGAAGTAGAATGCTTGATGTTTCATCAGCAAGTCCAGATGGAACACATATGGGAAATCCTCTTAATGAAGGTGAGTGGCTTGCTGGTAAAGGTAAAGGAACTTTAGATGCAGTATCTCAATTATGGATGCCACCAGATAAATTTATTGGTGGACAAAAAGCATATGATGAAAGAAAAATGCATATGCCAATGCTTCTTAACTTTAAACAAATGGGTGGAAGAATAAATAATTATGAATCCAAGTCATTAATGCCTGAAAAGTTTGCTACAAGAATGGAAGATATAAATGCTGTTCTTGCTGCAACTCATCAAGAAGCAACTACTGGTGAATATTCATCAATGCCTCTTACAGATATTGGTCAAAAGATTTCTGGAATGGGTGGATTTAGTTCTGTTATTCCAGGTGCTAATGGTATTTATGAAATCGGTGGTAAAAAGTATGTAGTTAAAACTCATAACACCGCACAGTCTGCAAGAATTGAAGCAATATCATCACAGATTACAAGAGACCTATTTGGTCTTGATTCTCCAGCACAAGAATTAATTAAGTTCTTACATCCAGAAACAAGCCAACACGTATTTGGTGTGCGTTCACCATTTGAAGAAAGATTTGGAAAAACAACTAATAATGTTGGAGTTGAGCATTTCTTTACACAAGCACTTGCAGCAATTATTAGAGGAGATTCTGATTTACAACCAGATAATTTATTTGATGGAATGGTTGTTGATCAAGGTGCAGGTTATGCAGCAGATAGAGCATCACAACCACGTTCATTAACTGGAAAAAAATATTCAGTACTTGACCAAGCAAGAGTTAACTTCCTTATGCAAACAGGTGCTTCAAAGAAATGGTTTACACAAGCAACTGCTGGTCTTGCTGCAGGTATGACAGATGAACAATATACATCTGGCTTCCTGAATGCTATTGCTCAAGCTCAAGGAAATCTTCCAAGAGCTATGGCTAACATTGAAAAGTTTGGATTAACTCCACAAGAAAAAGCTATTTATGGATTAATTTCTGGAGATCTAGAAGCTGCTAAAGCAATTAATTGGGCAGAAATTAGACAACATCATGCAGGTGTTACTGTTCCAATAGTTAAGCCAAAGACACAAGCAGCTATTGATAAAGCAGCAGCAAAGAAAATAACAGATAAAGCAGAGTTACAACAAGCACTTGCAGCAGGATTCCCAGAATGGATGCTTCAGGGTGGAAATAAAAATGCTTCAACGGTTAAAAGTGCTGCTAGTGGTATGGGTGCTCAATCAAAGAGTCTTGTAACAACATTTGCTAGAATGAACCCTCCACACGCTGGTCATGGAATATTACTAGATGAAGCAGCTAATTATGCAAAACAGATAGGTGCTGACTTTAGATTTAGTCTTTCATTAAAAGAAGGTGATGCAAAGAATCCATTCTCAGTATCTGAAAAGTATGACCTATTTAAAATGATGTTCCCACAATATGTTGGAAACCTTGAGCCAAACTCTGGTGCAAAAGGAATTAAGGGACAGATTGAAGAATGGGCAAAAGCTGGCTATAATCAAGCACACTTATTCTTAGGTTCTGATCAAGTTCCAAAGTTTGGTAACTTTTTTCCTAGACAAGCAAAAGATTTTGGTATAGATGCATTTGTTCATTCTGTTGGAAGAACAGAAGGTGGTATGTCTGCAACACAACTTCGTGAAGCAATCGCAAGTGGCAATATAAATGCTCTTATGCCATTTATTCCAGCAGGACTACCACAATCACAAAAAATGGCTATTGCAAATAAACTAATGGGCAAGAAAGATATCATTGCTGGCTTTGCTGAAAAAGCACAAAGTAGAAGAGTTAAGAGTGCTGCAAATGGAATGGCATTTGCACATATTGTTCCAGGAACAGATCTTGGCTCAAATATTAATTTAAAATATCCTCTTGGGTTTGATGTTCCTAGTTCAATAAATAAAACCCTTAATAATAATAATCCATTGGTAGATAAAAAAGAACTTATTAGTAACTTTAAAGAACCAAAAGCAATAGAAACAATGAAAAATGCTTTTAGAACATTTTCAAAAAAATATCCAGAATCAAGTATTAAAGCAGGAATGGAAACTGGTATACAAGAAGCTGCAATAAACACTCTTAAAGATGCCGAACCAAAACTTAATGATTCAATGTTATATGCAGAATCTTTCCAAGAACCTTTAATAAAACAAGCATTTAATGAGTTTAAAAAATATGAATATCTTGCTGGATTTAGAGCAAATGTTAGCCCAACAACTCTTAAAGAAGCTAACTTTACAACAGATGGAAGTTGGGATAAGGTAGAAAATGGAGATATACTTACCTCTCCAGATGGAAAAATTAAAGTTAGAGTTAAAAAAGTTGGTGATAGAACTAAATTTGTAGATGCAGAAACTGGAAAAATAAATATGTTAGGTTCACCTTCACAATCATCAGATACTAGATCTTTAACAAATAAGCCTTTACTTAATTATTTAACAGGAAGAGGTGAATTTAGCGATAGAATAAACAATTTTGCTGATGATTCTATGATTATTAGAAATCACACTTGGGCAAAGAAAGCATCTGCACCAAAACAATATGAAGGTATCTTAAGAACATTACCAGATTGGGCTACAAAAGGTACAGAAGCACAAGCTATATTAGCAGCATTACAATCTGCAGGTGTTAGTGGTTCAGATAGATTAGCTTCATATTATGTACAAGATGTATTAGCTCATATTAATCCAACATCTACAAATACTGGTGAAGTATATACAAAGGTTTGGGAAGCTGCAAATCTTATGAAAGATTCTCAGCTTTATAACGTATTCCTTGAAACTATTAAAACTAGAAAAGATATTCAAAGTCGTGGTGGTCTTGTAGCCCCACACGTTGTTGAAGCAGTTATGGCACAAACAGGATTGCCACAAGGCATTGTAATTCAAGAACTTCAAAGTCTTTCTAATGGTAAGCATCCAAATACTAGACAAGGTGCTATGGTCATGCTTGCTCTTGCAAGAATATTCCCACAATCTACAAAAGCTGGAAGAGGTCTTCCAATCGGTGTAGCAGCAGGTTTACAGGCAAGATTACAAGGTAATTTTTATGAAACTTTACAATCTAGAGAGTTGCCTTCTAATCTTCCAACAGTTAAAGTTGTTGCTACAAATACAGGAACTAAAACACCTCAATCAAGAAGTCGTACAACTCTTCCAGGAACACCTACAATGCCAAAGATTGTTTATCCATCTATGGCAGGTGGCGGAGATAGAATTAGTGGCACTGGAGCAACAGTTAATGTAAGTCCTGATGGAAAAATTCTTTCAAGCACTATTGATGATATGTTAGTTACATCTGCAAGTGGTCAACCTATGGCTGTTTCAAGTCGTGAACTTTTGGCGGTTACTCCAGATGGTAAAGTAGCAGGTGTTACAAGTCCAGGAGATGAAGCAAGAAAGAAGATTGTTCATCCATTTGGAACATCATTAATTCGTGGTAAAAACTTTAGAGCACAATCTGCAGCAGATGGAACTTTACCAGTATATATGGATAATATACAAGGCGGTAGTATGACTAACTTCCTTGGAAGCCTATCTGAAATGACTGGAATTGTTGGTCAGTTACAATTTGCAGTTTCATCATTTACCAATGAAGTAGAAAATGGAAAACAAAAATGGCTTGCTGGTATTGAATTAGGTGCAACTTCACTTCAAAAAATTGCAGATTCTGGTATGGGTGCTTTTGGAGAAAGATTAAAAACTAAAGGTCAAGAAATGCAAGTTCAAGGTGCATTAGATCCTAAAAAATGGAGAGGTAGTTTACAAGGTGGTTTAGGTAAAGCAGCTTCTGGTATTGGTGGTGCAATTAGTGGAATTGGAAACTTCCTTGGTGGTCCAGTTGGACAAATTGCACTTCAAGGAACTATTGCTCTTATTAATAAAGGTGTTGAGACATATAATGCTGAAATGGAAAAAGCAGCAAAAGCAGGTAAAGCAGCATTTGCAGAACCAACTGAAACAGCAAAATATCTTGGTATTCAATTAAAATCATTAACTGGAGATACAGAAAGATATGCTAAATTTGCAGAATCTATGTTTGGTGCACTTGGTAAAGGTGCATATGATATAGGTTATTCAAAAGTTGTTAAAAAAGATTATGGTGACTTAATAGATGTTGTTAGAAATACTAATACGGAACAAGAAAAATCTAATCAATTAATGACTGCATATTCTAATTTAATTATGAAGGGTATGGATCCTAAGAATGCAAAACAAGTAACTGCTGAAATAGCTAGACAATCTGGTTCATTGGGAGCATATTTAAAAATTAAAGATCAGTTTGGCAAAAAAGATACAGTAAGAGATGCAATGGCAAATGAACAAAAAACATTGCAAAGTCAAATAGATATTCTTCAAAAAAGAAGAATGCAAGCAGAAACAACAAAAGATTATAGTGTAAATGCTGATGCTGTAAATAAAGCAGTATTTGGAAAAAATCAAGGAACTTGGTGGGCAAAAGCATTAACTGGAACAAGTTTAGATAGAACTTCATTGGTTCAATGGATGGGCAAGAGTTTAATTCAAGAGCAAACTAGAAAACAGATTGCTGTTCAGATTGGACAAACGTTACAATCTGCATTCTCTATAGCAGCACAAGATCCAAAAGCATCAAATGATGCAACAAAGGCAATCATTGCACAGTTTAAAAATGCTGACTGGGCAAAATTAGGTAAAGAAGTATCTCAGATAGCAGAAGGTTTAGGTTTTGGAGCAACATCTAATATTGGACAATACATTGCTGATACAAGTTCTGAAGGGTTTAGAAATGCAGGTAATCTATCTCAAGAAGTATTTTTAAATGCTTTAAAGTCTGGATTAGGTCCAGAAATAGAAAAAATGCTTAGAGATGGATATCTTACATACACAGAACAGGCATTGATTTCACAGAAGACATTAGAAGCACAAAGTGCTATGAAAATTGATTTTGAAGTTGATTTGCAAATAGATCAAAGTATTAAACAAATGGATGATTTAAAAGCAAAAGTCCAAGATACTTTTGATGCTGCTATTGCTGTAAAACAAAAAGATTTAGATGCAGAAGATAAGCGTCATGATAAAGCACTTACAAACCTCGATAAAGAAGCTGAAAAGATTGGCAAGAAAAAAGATTTACTTCAAGAAAATACAGACTATTATCTTAAAGAACTACAAAGAGAAAAAGAAGCAGAAGATTATTATGCAAAGCAGAGAGAAACCGCTATTGGTGGATTAAAGTCTTTAGCTTCTGGAGATGTATTTGGATTTATTGGTGCTCAACAACAAGCAGCATCTCAAGCAGATCAATTCGGTAGAGATCGTTCAATTCAAAATATTCAAGACACTGCTGATGAGGAGCAAAAGAAACTTGATAATGCATTAAAGGGTATTGATGATAGAAAGAAAGCAGAAGATGATAGACATAAAGCTGAAACAGATAATATCAATAAAGAGATTGAGTTTTTGCAAAAAAAACGTGCTTTAACTGTTGGAGATATTAATGAGGCTGTTAAACTACTTGAAGATGCAAAAGCAATGGGACCTGTACAAAATCTTGATAAAAAAAGCAAAGATGTATATAATAAAAAAATTGCTCAAGCCTATGCAAAAGCTGGTACTGCAATAGATGATGTAAAGGCAATGGCTGGTTATCTTCCAACAAAAGGTGGAGATAAAGATACTATGACTGCTCTTAAAAAAGCAGAAACCGCACAATCAAAATCTTTAGCAGCATTCCAAAATGATACAGAAACTGCTATGCAATATGTTGCAACACAAGTTAATGGTAAATGGAAAGTTATTGTTGGTGGTTTAACAACGGCATCAAAGAAAATATTTGATGAAACAGCAACAAGTTTAGGTATATCTATTGGAACAAAGCTATATCAAGCAGCTATGAATAATGTTATTGCTGGTCAAAATAGTAAAGCTGGTGTATATGGTGCTACAACAAATGAAAAAGGTGTAACTACTACTACTAAGGGAGCATCAGATCTTTTAACAGGAGCATTAACTCAGTTTACAACATATCTTCAAGAAAATAACATAAAACCACCAGAGTGGAGTCAAGTTATTAGTAAGGGTGGCATGACAGATGGTATGGCAGAATATAACTCATTTTATGAAGATCCAAATCACCCAGGTAAATTTTGGAGATTAGATAAGGGTAAGAATTTTAAAGGAACTGAAGGTTATCATAGTGAAGAGCAAGCAAGAAGAATGGCTGGTATGGGTGATTATATTTATTCTTGGAGTGAAAGTACAGATGGAAAATATACAGAATTGCCACGTTTAAAGGATGGTGGTCCAATATATGGTGCTGGCACATCTAGATCAGATTCTATACCAGCTATGCTTTCAAATGGAGAGTTTGTTGTTAATGCAAATGCAGCACAAAATAATATGGGTCTATTGCATTCAATTAATAATGGAGATGTTCCAAGATTTGGATGGGGTGGATGGGTAGGAGACATCTTTGATTCTGTTAAAAATAAAGTTACTAGTACTGTCTCTAGTGTTGGAAAAACTGTAAGTTCTGCTATTCATAACCCTGGTGCTTTTATAAAAAATACTGTACAGTCAGGAATACAAGCAGCAAAAAATACTATTAATTCTGTTAAAAAATATGGACCAACACTATGGAATGGAATTAAAAAAGTTGGCTCATATGTAGCAGATAATTTCTTGGGCGTAGATGATTTTAGAAGTATGTATAATCACTTTAAAAAAGGTGAATGGGGTGCTGGATTTAAATCACTAGGTACTGGAGTACTTGAATTAGGTGGAACTGCCCTTATGTTTGTTCCAGGTGCTGGACAAGTAGCTATGGCTGCAAAAATAGCAAACTTAGCAAACAAAGCAACAAAAATAGGAAAACTTGGAAAAGTGATAGCTGGAATTAATGATATTAAATCTATGGCAAAAGTTGGGACAGAAGCAGAAAATGTTATTGGTGGAATTAGAACAGCAAAAGCAATGAGAAAAATATCTAGTATGGGATCTCAGGCATTAAAAGGATATGAGATATATGATAAAGCAAATACTGCAATTTTAGGAACAAATGCATTATATGATGTTGCTACTGGACAAATGACAGAAAAAGATGCAGAAGTTTTTCTGTCAAATACTTCAAGATTTGGTCTTACTAAATTTTTCAAAAAGCATGAAAATCTTATGGGGCTTGAAAATGGCATCACTGAAACAATTAATACTGTTAAAGAAACTCAATCAGAGGGGTCCGACCCAATTCTTAGTGGAGTTAAAGATATTTTTTCAAAAAAGAAATCATCTATAACTACCGAACCTAGTTCTTCTTTGAACTATTTTACTAAATCTTTGTTTGCTAGTGGTGGACATATAAGCGGTCCTGGAGGTCCTCGTTCAGATGTAATACCAGCAATGCTTTCAAACGGTGAGTTTGTAGTTCAAGCAGATGCTGTTTCAAAATATGGCGTTCCATTTATGAATGCTATAAATAGTAAAAAATATGCAAATGGTGGTGGTGTTGGAGTAATGCCAAGAACCTCAGTTCCGTCTTCTCCTACATATAGTATTCCTTCAACACCATCCATTTCTCCATCTGGTATAGCATCTATTGCACAATATAATGGCGGTGGATATGCAGAAGGTAATAGCAATAATCCAACATATCATTTTAACTTTAATGGTGCAGGTATGGATATGGTTATGGGTCACGTTAATAAAGCTATGGGTGGTACAATAAATAATAACTCAAGAGGGGTTTACTGTTAATGTCATATAATTATTTAAGATCAAAATATTCAAGACCTACTTTAATTATTTTTACTGACAATGAACCAGTTCGTGGAAAAGCAGAAGACGGTAGAGAAAATAAGTGGGATCTAGGAACACCTTACCTATACCTTTCTGATAATAATAGATCAGACTTGGCTGTATCTTTTGAAAGAATTGAACATAGACAAAGAATGGTCGATGGTACTATGAGGTCTTATCATATTGCAGATAAAAAAACATATTCTACTTCTTGGAAAAAATTACCTTCTAGAAATAATTATGTAACAGAATATGATGTATTTAGTTATAAAACTGGAATTGGTGGAGGTCAACAAATATTAGATTGGTATAATTCTCATCCTGGAAATTTTTGGGTGTTATTTGTTTATGATATATCCTCAGATACTGATAAAGATAATATAGAATATAATGTTGAGCCAGTAAATGTATTTTTTGAAAGTTTTTCATATAATGTTGTTACTAGAGGTACAGATAGTGATCTTTGGGACATAAACTTAAGTTTAGTGGAGGTTTAATGTTACTAACAGGTAATGCTGAAGTTGATAAAAAAATTAAACAATCAATAGCTGGGGATCAAAAATTAAATTCAAGTCATCAGGTAATGGTTGAATGGAATTATAATGCCTATACTCCAATATTAGAAATAGGATGTTTTTATTTAAATCGTAAAACATATAAAAAAGATCCACATTATGGTGGACAGGCATATTATTATTCTGATGATGTAACTGAATTAGATAAAAACAGAGAAACATATACACCACTTAGAAGCATCTTTGATATAAATAGACCAAAAGCTGGAATTATTCATTCAGTTTATATGGAAAATAGGGCAATAAATGGAGAACCTGATGCTGCAAAAAGTTTATCTATAAAAGATATGTTTAATATTTCTGCAGATCATCCAAGGTTATATCCATTAAGTAAAGATTCAGTTTTTAAATATTGGTCATCTGTTAGAACATCTGAACTAAAAGTAGTTGGTTTATCAGAAAAAGACTATACAATTAATTATGCTGCACCATATATTGAATATTCAGACCCTATATATATAAATAAGGTTGTAGTTAAAACACAAAAACATTTAGGATATGCTACATCATTCAGGGTTGATGTAAAAACAAGTTTTGATGATAAAGATTGGGAAACTATTTATTCAGATACCAGTTCAGAAAGTTTATTAAATGGTGAATTAAATATCTATTATGATTATGAAAATAATAAATGGACAATACATTCTAATGTTATAGATCAGCCAGATGAAAAATCAGTAATAGATTTTAGTAAAACAGAATCACATACAAAAAAAATATATGGTTTAAGATTTATTGCAAGAAAAATGTCAAAAACATATATACCTTTAGAAATGATTGAATTAAGTCCAAGATTAGTTGCTGATTTAACAAGCTCAACCACATCTTTTGAAGTATCTTCTTCTGTATCTGGATCAGCTTATGGATTACCAATCGGATCTGTTATATCTTCAAATGGATCAATTACTCTTTCAAATGAAAATGGATATTTCAGTAAAAAAAATACAAACTCAATCATTGCAAATGTATTAAAGCCAAATGTAGAAATGCGGTTATATCAAAAACTTGTTGTTGATGGAAAAACATATAGATTCCCATTAAAAACTTTGTATACTGATCTATGGAATGAAGAAGATGGATTTACGGTATCTACTCAACTAGAGGATTATTTTAAATTTTTTAAAGAACAAAAAGCTCCAGATATAATGATTGCTAATAAGAATGGTATTCCAACATCTGCAGCAATGCTTATTTTTATGGATAATATTGGTTTTAATAATTTTAGGTTTGAAAAAGTTGATAGCAGTCAGTATATAGATGATGAAGATATAGTTTTAGATTTCTTTTATTCTAAAAAAGAACAAACTGTTATGGAGGTAATTGAATCTCTTGCTATTTCTACACAAACTGCAATTTATATGGATGTAGATAATGATTTAGTTGCTATGACAAAAGAAAAAATGATATCTGGTCAATATGTAAAAGATTTTTGGATGACTGGAGATAAAAATTCTCACACAAAATCAAGTTTTTATGATGGCACCGAGACTACAACAATTAAATATATTTCAAATATAGAAAGTTTTCAAGAATCACTAGAGCCACCAATTACAGATATAACTGTTCAATATAATGGTCTTGGCTTTCAAAAACAAAGTGTGGCATTAGTCGGTACAGGTCAACAACAAATTAAGGAAAATCAAGACTTTTTAGAAAGCCCCACATTTGGAGCTAGTACAACAAATGAAAATTTAAGATACAGCCTTGATATATTATGGCAACCAGGAAATGACAAAAATTCTTCAGATAGTTATTTAGCAGCAGCAGCATTAATTGAAGAAGTACCAGATACTGGTCCATATAAGTTATTACTTAATTCAAAAGCTTTAAGTTCAAAATATACAGATTATAATAAAGAAAATGTAATTAAAAAATTGGCAAACTCTACTAATGATTCTTTAAGAAAAGCAATGTGTATTTATTTAGACAAACAATATATAAATACATTTAAAAATAGTTTTTCTGGATATGTTCTTATAGATGCTGAATTAATTAAATACTATGGAATTGTTTATGTAATTAATGATCCAATAAATAAATCTTTATATAGAGAGGTATTATTTAGTATTGATCAGTATCAGGCTGCTAGAGCAAAACTAGGTCAAGGTGGGTCTATTCAGCCAGAAGCACTGGTATTAGATTTAGATTTTACATATTATGAGTCAACAAATAATTCAGCACAAAAAGATTTTAATATTGTGGGTGACGGAAGAGGACAAAATAGAACAAAAATTACTGCTCATAAAGCAATAAATACACATAAAGATTTTCTTCTTGCAAATACAGATTGGCATAAAAATGGTACAAATCTTTGGGGATCAACAAAATCATTATCAAGAGTTATTGTAAATAATTTAACCGTTACTGATAGAAAAGAAACATATCTTTCAACTAAAACAATGCATTATAATTCTATTCAACAAAGTTTTAGTGGACATTTACGTCTTAGTGGACCAAAATGTAGTAATATTATTAAATCTACAAAAGAATATAAAGCCTCTGTAAAGGCTCTAATTCCTACAAGTAACTCGTCAGAACAAATTATAACTGGTATTGTAAAAACTGTTAAAAATGTAAACGGAAAAAATATGCCAATTCATAAAATTGGAACAAGAATGAGGCTAGTTAGCGATGTTCCAAAAAATGTTAATCCAGGAGATAAACCAATCAATGAAGGTATTATTGCTGGTGTTGGTTGGAGCATTGGAGAATCACCTCATGGAACTGGAATGACTGGTTACTTCCTTGAAATTGAAGATGTTGGTACAATAGATCCAAAATCTTTGCATGAGGCTAAATATAGAAATATGAGATTATACCGAGTTGATTCTATTAATGGAAAACTTATACCATCTTTACTTGGTAATTCTTGGGTAAATGCATCTCATACACCACAAATAGGACTTGACTGGTTAAGAAGTCCTGCGGATGCTAAAACATCTCATTCTCAAATTTTTGATTTAGAAATAATAATAAAAGAATCTGGTAAATATAAAGAATATCAGGTATTCTGGGAAAATCAAAATGTACTTACTATAAATGAACTTGCATCAAAAGCTTTAGAAACATCAAATGTTTGTTTATTTGTTCGTGGTGAATCTTCTGCAATTTATGAACATTTATATGTTGCATCAAGTCCATATGGAATAAATTTAAAAAATAGTACAGATATAAATATTGATTATCTTTCTGGAAATAAAGATATGTCTAGTAGAGGATATTTGCCAACTGGAGTTACAAAACTTTTTGATGTAGATGGAAAACCAATGTCTTTATATTTTGAAGAGTTTGGCAGATTTGTTAGAGAAGTTAAAAAATTTGATGTAAGGTTTAGTAAGCCAAACGCACTTAAGCCACAATTACTTACTTTATCTGGTATAAATACAAACTATTGTGTTTCTGACTTTGAAGTATCATCTAATGGTGCAAGTTTTTGGTTATATAATACTTCAAATGGACCAATCCAACTCTCTGATTCTACAGCAACACCGCTATCAATCAATGGGTATCCTTTGGTACAAGTAAGTCCAAGCAGTATTCAATCTAGTAAATTATTAGAAAGAGAAGATTATAGCAAAGCATTAGATGATGAATATGAATTAAATAGAAAAATTTATGGAAAACAAGAGCTTCAATTATCAGGTGAGTTTATTAATAATCGTGCACAAGCAGAAAAACTAGCAAAATGGATAGGAACAAAATTAAAAAAAGAAAGAAAAACTCTTAATTTATCAATATTTCCAAATCCAATATTAAAACTTGGAGATAAGGTTGGTGTTGCATATGAAGCTAAATACTATGAAGGTAGCGAATCATATACTATTACATCTATAAATCATTCTATTTCTAATAATGGACCAGCTATGAATATTGAATTAAAGGAGTGTGTATAATATGCCAGCAGGTAATTTTGAAATATATGATTATAATAAAAAACATAAAGATCAATATGGAAAAGTTTTGTTTTGGAATGTCTCTGACAATAAGTGGTATTTAGATAAAGCACATACAAAGATTGCAAAATATCAAGAAGACTTATCAATGCCATATCTTTTAGAAACAAGAAATAATCCATTATATCCATCTACATTAGACGCTGATCCAAGTACTCTAGGAATACAGCCATTTACTGAATCAAATTATAAACCACAACATTGGACCTCAAAAAATGGAATGCAGTCATATACTACAACATCAGAAGGAAATTGGATAGGTATTAATTTTGATGAAACTAATCCCGATCATGGTTATGCACAAAATTGGAATATTGAAACATCTAAATGGGAAATTAATGGAAAACCACTTACTTATCAAATGCAACCACCGCCAATGCTTAAATACGAAAAACCAAAAACTGTTAATCCACCAAAACCACCACAATCATCTCCATCCATAACCTCTGGATCTGAACATAGACCAAAATCTGGAACAACAAGAACATATAGCGGGTCTACTAAATCTAAAATAACTCCAGGACGAGATAAAGTAATTAAAGAAAAACCTGCTCAATATGATTTATTATTTAATTCTTTAGCATATATGAATACGCTAGAATCTTTAACAGAGGAAATAGGTATGGATCTGATTGCATCTGGAGATGATTTATTAACAAACTTTAATTATATGAGTGTAGACTATTTACCAGATTTTGATGTACAAACTAAAGATAAATATAATGATTATGTGGATGCTGTAGATTTATTAAAACAAACAGAGATTTATGATACAGAAGCTAATAAAACCATTGGTTCAAGCCTTGCCGATCCAATATTATTAGATAATGTAATTGATGACCTTATTGAAGAATTAAAAAATAACTTACAAGGAAAGACTTTTTCTCAAACTGTAAAATATTTTGGCACTGTAAAAACACCTGATGGATTTAATTCTGGATTTTCTAAAGGCAGTAAAGTAGATTTTAGGTATCCTCTTAGTAAAAAATATGATAAATATGACATAGTAATAGATTTTAATCCTATTTAGGTGGTATAATAATGAGTATGTATGGAACTTATAAAATATATAAAGATGGAAATTTAATATCAGAACAAAAAAATAAATTAACAGTATTGGGTAGAGCTAATGCTTTAAAAGCTATGCTTGGTCAAAATCAATATTTTGCTAATTCTTTTGGTATTGGTGTTTCTAGTAAAGCAAATGCATCAACTAAATTTTTAGATATGACTGATTTAGATTTTACTGTTGGAAAATTTCCAATATCTATGGGAACGTTGGGTACAACACAAGATTCATCAACAGATGGATTAGTTTATACTGCAAGAATTACCGATACATCAAGATATTATATTACTGAAATAGGTTTATTTTCTAATATTATTAATGGTGCTGTTGACATTGATGATTTAACAATATTTGATTTTGAAGATGGAGAGCAAATTAAAGAAACACCGTCAACTTTTACTGCTACTATTTCAAATGGAAACCCATCTGTATTTACATCTAATTCTCATGGTTTAGTTAACGGAGACTCAATAACTTTGACAACAACCAATACTTTACCTGGTGGACTACAAACTAATACAACATATTATGTTATAAACTCTACTATTAATACATTCAATGTCTCACTTACTTATGGTGGAGATGCTGTTGCTACTAATACTAATGGAAGTGGAACACATACAATAAATCCAACTACAGTTTATGTAAGTGAATCATTATTTTCAAATAGACGTGGATCAAGTCTAGTTTCAGACCTTTTATATTATAGAATTGGAAATGATGCTGTTAAAATAACTGGAAATAAAACTATTTTTTATGATGATACATATACAAATTTATCAAATGTTGGTCCAAAAGATAATTTTACACTTGCTGCATATAACCCATTTAGTGCAACTCATATAGTAAATTTAAAATTTACATCAAGCTCTAATTCTACATTGATATATTCATTTTCTTTAGCTCCAAATAAATATAATATTGTGTCTTTGGCAAGAGAAAATGTATCATTTGATTGGTTTAATATAAGCAAGATAGAGATTTATCCAACCACTCTTGGTACGTCTCCAGAAGGCACACCCGAATATATTATACTTGATGGATTAAGAGTAAAATATAATAACCCTACAGATGCTGTAGATGGTTTAGTCTCAAGGGCAGTTCTTACAACACCTATTGAAAAAGATTCTGGTTCAATAATAGACATTCAATATATATTATCTATGGGATTGGATACAGTATAAATGTCTAAAACAAGAGCTTTAGTTAAAAGACAATTAGATTCAAATACAGACTATGAAGTAACAGTTACATTAGATGATGATGGTCAAGAAAATAAACAAGTTAGAAGATTTAATCTAAAAACACCATTTTTTTATTCTGTTTTAAGTGATTATAGCTCTGAAACAAAAGTTTCAAAACAACTAAGTATTTCAGAACATACAAATACATTAGTTGAAACTCCAGAATATACTGTTACTACAACAGATACATGGCTGCTATCTGGTATTTCAGTATCTTCTATGGGGATACCAAATGGTAGTACGGTAAAAAAATATGACCCAAGCCCAAAAAATAGCAAAGATATTTTTTATAATAAAAATAGTAAATTTAATATTGTTTTAACATTCTCACATAAAGATAATAAAAAATTACCAAAACTAGCTGATATCAATTCTATTCAAAATGTTGGTAATCCATTTATTAATCTTTTTTTAAATAAAGATGGTTGGACTGTAGATGAAGATAAAAGAACAATAACGATTTCTAAATATTGGCAAGAAGTTGATAATGAATTACTTAAAAATACTTCAAATATTAATGCTACACATACTTGGAGACCAAATAGTTCTAAAAAATATGGATTTTGGGATTCTGATGTTTGGGTTGGTTTACATGAATTAGATGCAGCAAAAACAAACTTTGCAAAAAATAGATTTTGGACAGCATTATCTTCTGCATATATTCAAGTTATTAATACTAGAACAATTCATTCAACTTCAAGCGGTGGAGAAACAACAAGACAACATACTCTTGGTTCTACAATAGATACAAATATTCCAGCATTTATTGTAGCAAACTCTATGAATGATTATAAAAAAGCTAGGGTAGTAGATTATTTTTATTTTTTTGTAAATCAATCAGGAACACACGAATGGTTTTATTTTGATAATGATTTACAATCAATTACACCAGCAAAAATTAATTTAGGTGAAATTAAATCTAAAATAGCAGGATCAAAAGGTAGTTTTTCTATTAAAGGGAATAATATTACAGGACCACTAGACAGTAAAGGTCTTCCAGTAATAAAAAAAGTTGTTGATAGGGTTACTAACAAAGAAACACAGATTTCTAAAACACAATTACAGGCTAGATCAAATTCTGCTAGTGCTAATTTATTTGCTGGTACATCTGCAGTATATGATATAAAAAAACCAATAAGTACAAAATTTCCAATTATTACATTTAATATAAGATTTGGTATTGTTAGATATACCAGTGCTGATGATGGAAAAACTTGGAGTGGGAAATGGATGCCACCTTTAACTAATTCAGATAAAGTTAAAGAAGCTACAAAAATATTATCTAGACCAGAAGTTGTTGGTGTAACTTAATGGATAATTTAAATAAATTAAATAGTTTTAATAATTTAAAAACTTTAAATGATTCAAATGGTAATAGTGTTTTAATATCAAATGGTATATCTTCTTTAAATTTTGATGGAAATATACCAAAAAGATCTACCATAAAAAATGTATCAGAATTAATTAAAGGTGATATTGTAACAGATTCAGATATTGTTAAAGCAAATAAGTCATTTTTAATTACAACAATAGAAAAACAAACATATAATATAAATAATGCAGATACGGATGTGTATTTTTTATACTACCTATCTGATACCGATGGTGAAAAGCCACTAACATATTTATCTCCATATACAAGTATAGGTACAGCATATTATGGTGGATATAATACCGATCAATTATTTTATGTATTTTCTGATGATATAGATAATATTAATCTTGGAAATAATGGATGGATGATTTCAAACTCAGGTAATGCTGTTTTTGCTAATGGATTTTTTCGTGGAAGAATTGAAGCAACAGAAGGTATATTTTCTGGAACAGTTACTGCTGGAACTGCAGATGCTTCTATAAAAATAGGAAGAGATTTATTTAATTTAGAACAATTTCCCGATACTGGAACTGCTATAGTTTCTGCTGGAAATGAAGCTCATGGATTAATAATTGATGATACTAATTATTTCTTTACAAGTATATACAATAATATACAAAACATAACATCATTGACTATTGCAGATGAAACATCCTATCAAGACTCAGATAAAACGTATGAATATTATGCAACAATTAGTTATACATCTCCATTTAGTTTTGATCAAAATATAAATCCAAATACATTAATTAATCAATCATCTAATATTTATATTAGTCAATTATTAGATACTGGAACTAATACAGATTTTGGTATATTAAATACCGAATGGTTCCCTGCTGAAAATAATAGTATATTAATAAATGGTAATGTTTCTAGAACTGGTACAACAGCAACAATTAATTGCACAAAGCATGGATTGGTTGCTGGAAACACTGTAGTAATTTCTGATTTAACTGGAATAAATGCCCCATTAAATGGACAATGGACGGTATTATCTTCTGGATTAACAAGTGACGTTTTTAAATTTACTACAGTAGATTCTGGTACAATTATTGCAAATACTCCAAGTAATGCATTTGCTTCAAAAATTGGATCATTTAAAATTAAATTACCATATAAATTAACACAATACCCACTTAATACAGATATAAATATTACTGGTGCCTATGCAAATAATAATCTTTTTCCAGAACCAATATCATTAGTTAAAATAAACCTTACAGAAGTTGAAGTTCCTAAAACAACATCAACTTGTCAATTAACAGTAGGATTTAATCCAACAAGTAAATATTCTCTAGGAGAAAATATATATCTTACTGGATTTACTGTATCCTCTGACTTTAAAGATTTAACTCCATTAAATGGATCATTTAAAATTATTGCTCTAACATCTTCTACTATAACTGTGAGAAGTTTTAGAATGACTGCTGGTACAGCAATAACTACTGGTCTTGGATCTATCCAAGATACACTTCAAAAATCTAATTTTAAGGTCGGTAGTGCAAATAAATATATGTCCTATGATTCAGATACTGACATTTTAAAAGTTACTGGTGAAATTAATGCAACTAGTGGAACTTTTACTGGAAAATTATCTATTGGTCCAATCTTAAAAATTGGAGTTAATGCATCACCATCTAATCGTGATGGTATTTATTTTGATGCTAATAATTATTGGACGGTTGAGGGTGAAGTTGGTAGGTTAAGCGCAGAAGGTGCAGCTATTATTAAACCAATTATTAGGATTGAAGACACTGGTGCTATTCAAACATCTCTTACTGTTGGTGATGGAACTGCAAATAGTAAAGGTATCGTAATTGATAAAAATTCTGCAAGATTTTATCCAGCAAATAGTTCTACTCCAAAAACAATTATTTCTAATTCTACAGGAATTATTACTGCAACAGAAGTAGATTTAACTGGAAAAATTACAGCATCTTCTGGAATTATTGGTGGGTTTACTATTGGAGGCTCTTCATTATATGCAGGTTCAGGATCTAATTTTGTTGGTATTATTCCAGCATCCCTTCCTTTATTTGCGGGTGCAACGGATAATTTAGGAACTAATGCAAAATTTTCTGTAAGTAATACAGGGGCAATTACATCAACATCTGGAAGCATTGGTGGCTGGAGTTTAGCATCTGGAGAAATTTATTCTGGAACTGGATTATCTAAAATTTCATTAAATAGTAATAGTGGCAAAATTACGATTGGTACTGGAAATCATGGATCTGTAGATACTGGGTTTTATACAGATTCTGTTGGAAAGTTTTCATTATCAAATCAATTAATTTTTAATCCAGGAACTGGTAATAATTCATCATTTAATACTACTGGAACATTTACTACTTCAGTAGCGACCATTACTGTTCCATCTGGTTTAACCATTGTTAGAGGTATGACGGTAACTGGAACAGGCATTGATACAAATACCTATGTAACAAATGTTTCTGGAACCACTATAACTATTAGTAAAACTCCACTTTCAAATCAAACTGGAATAGCACTCACCTTTGTCTTAGATGATTTTGCAGAACTTCAAGTTGTTGGAAGAATTAAAGGTGTTATAGATTCCACACAAATTATTGGAAGTCCAAGACTATCAACAACAATTTCTCAAGTTGTAGTTTCTGGTACATCGCCAAATCAAACAGCTACTATCACAACAGGCGGTCATGCGTTTCTTGCCAATGAAAAAATTGTTATTGAAAGTCTCCCAGTAACTAATGGATTAAATAAATTAAATAGAGAGTTTGTTATTCAAACAATTACAGATAGTATAACCTTATCCGTAGACTTGTCTGGAGTTACTGGAGTGACATCAGGAACCAACTCAGGTTTGTCTGGTGTAGCATCTCTAAGAGAACTAACTATGGGTCTTCATCCACAAGAATCTGTTGGAACAACATATGAACATTCACAGGGTACTGGAATAAGGCTTGATAAATTTAATTGGTGGTTTACAAATAATCAATTCCGTATAGGAACAAGTGGATCTTATATTAAATGGAATGGATCACAGTTTGTTATTTCGGGAGCTAATGATACATCTGGATATAATCTTCAAATGGGAATTGGTCCAATAGCAGGAACAAATTATTATTCTATTGTTGCTTCAGGTCAAACTCCAACATATAATACAACAAATACCCCATTTTATGTTGATGATACAGGTGCATTTAGTTTAGGTAAAAAATTAACATTTGATACTAGTGGGAATCTTACTGTTACAGGAACTATTAATGCTACTGGTGGAACATTTGGACAAGGAAACAATCTTTGGAACATTGGTTCTTCTGGAATATTTACTTCATCATTAGGAACAAATAGACTAGCTTCGTATAATCCATCATTTGAAGATGCAACTACTGCTACTTCAGAGGTTACAAACTTTTGGACAATGTTTAGTTCAACTAGCTTAGTAAATATTGTAAGTATTAGTAATTCAACTTCTTATACTGGTACTAATTGTCTTAGTTTTTCAGTGCAAAGTATAAATAGTAGTTCATACAATATATTAAATCCAAGAGGAATTTTTTATAAATCAGGTGCAACAGCACCAACTCCAACAAGAATAACACTATCTGATTTAAATGCAAGTTCTGGACAAAATATAATTTTTGGAGGATATGTAAAGGCTGGAACTGGAAGTACACAATCACCAACAGCTAGATGCGTTATTCAATTTTTTGATGCTTCAGGAAATGGTCTTGGTGAAAATACTGGAGGACCAGTTCCAATATCTACTACTGCATTTAGTTTAATACAAAATTATTCAACTATTCCAACAAATGCAGTCTCAGTTTATATAGCTTTTGAAACAAACTATACAAGAACTATAAATAGTCCAGCAAGTTATCAATTATTTTTTGTTGATGATGTAAGGTTAGAAGTTGGAACTGGTCAAACATCATTGTCTACAACAAATACAAGAGATACTAAAATATATTTAAATAGTTCATCTTCATCAACATATGATATTCAAGTTACTTCAAATCTTTTAAATCAAAATGTTTTTTCTGTTATGTCTCCAGGAGTTTCTTCTAATAATCCATATGGTCAAGTTGAAATTACAAAATTAAATGTTACAAGAGGAACAACTAGTATTTTCCCAATAAGAGATGTTACATATAGTTTAGGAAATTCAACAAATAAATGGAGTGCTATTTATGCTGCAACATCAACTATTTCAACATCTGACGTTAGAGAAAAAAATACAATAGAAGATAGTAATTTAGGTCTTGATTTTATTAATTTATTAAGACCAGTTTCTTTTAAATTTAATAGTAGTGGCAACGAAGACTTATCTGCTGGAAAAAGAAAACATTATGGTTTAATTGCTCAAGAAGTAAAACAATCTTTTGAGTCATTAGTTGATGATTTTGGTGGATGGATACTAGGGGATAAGAATGATAAAGATTCCCTTCAAGGACTTAGATATGAAGAATTTATATCTCCAATTATTAAATCAATTCAAGAAATATCTAAAAAAATAGACATTTTAGAAAAACGCATTGCTTTATTAGAAGATAAATAGTATAATATACGAGAGACACAAAGGAGAAAATATGTCACAGGATAAGACCCTAGAACTAGTTGTTCAGGAACTTCAAAATCGCATTGGTCAGATTACCAGCCAGTATGAAACACAATTAGCAGTACTAAAGGCACAGGCAAACCAAGCACTTGAAGCAAAAGATGAAGAGATTAAAGCTTTGACGGAAGAAGCTGAAAAGGCAAATGGTTAATCCTTTAGATAATGGCAATCCATTAACATATAATTGGCTTAATGAATTAGCAAATACTGTTATTAAGCATGATAAAAATTTAAGTAAAATGACTGGAAGTCTAAAAATTAATATGGTTCCAGGACATATTACTTCGGGTATTGGTAGTGGAAGTGTTCAAATTTTAACTGGACAAGCAGACGTTAATTTTAAACCAAATACACAAAGTACATTTGTTGATGTAACATTTAAAAATGCTTTTGCAAGTGATGCAATTATTGTATTGGCACAAATTAATTTTACTAATGCTGGACCTTCTGGATTTACCGCTGTTGTTAATGCAAGTAGGGTTAAATTAAATGGTTGTAGATTTAATGTTCACAGATTTCCTCCATTTAAAAAAACACAAACACAAAATGCAGTAGTTTCTTATATTGCAATAGGACCTGGAAAAGCTTTGTAAATGTATGTCTTGGTAAAAGCCCATAATCATCCTAAAAGGAATAAAGATGGGCTTTACTGGGAACACATAATTATTGCTGAACAATACTTAGGTAGATACCTGAGATCAGGTGAATCAGTTCACCATATAAATGAAATAAAAACTGATAATAGAATAGAAAATCTTTTTGTTTGTACCCGCCTTGAGCACGATAAAGCACACGGTATGAAGAATGTATCTTTATTTAAACTCAAAGTAACCTGGAAATCTAAAAAATGTGAATCTTGCGGGGTTTTATTTTATGGTTCAGAGTCGGTAATAAAGAGAAGAAAAAAATGTAACTCTCAATGTAAGAGTAAAAAAAGTATTGACAAAATCTGTCTATACTGCGATAATGAATATAGTATACCAGCAGCTTCAGAGAAGCATTATAAGTACTGTTCTAAGATATGTCGTCTTAGAGCAAAAGCTGCCTAACAGAAAAAGGATTTAATGAGTAACGATTTAAAGTGGATGCTGTCATCTGACCAGCAATTCCCATATCAAGATGATAAGATGATTGAACTTTGGTTCAAGGTGATGAAGTGGTTTAAGCCAGATGTAGTAGACTATTTAGGTGATACAGATGATCAGGCTTGCTATAGCAAGTACACAGAAGGTCGTTCTGCGGAGTTCCTTAAAATGTATAAGGATGATAATGGTGATCAGATTGTACCGTTGATGCAACACGAAGCAAAACTTGCTAGAGAGTTTTATGCTCGTACTCGTAAGATTGCAAAGAATGCACAATTATTTTCTGCTCTAGGAAACCATGATGTTCGTGTATTTGACTATATAGATGCAAAACTACCAGATCATATTAATACTGTTAGCCCAGAAACACTATGGGGATTGGACTCTCTAGGATATGATTACATTTATTACAATGAGCCACCTAAGTTACGTTTTGGTGATATTCACGTTCATCACGGAAATGCTATATCGCAAAATGCTGGAGAATCAGTACGCAAGGATGTAGATAACTTTGGTGTATCTCTTATTCGTGGGCACTCACATCGTGCAGGTGTTTACTTCAATACCTATGAACTGCGTAATGGCGGTAAAGGTGAAACTCTTCGTGGCTATGAAATCGGTCATATGTGTGATGAGAAATCTAAGGGTATGATGTATACAAATAATCATAGTTGGCAAAAAGCATTTGCTATTGCACATATTGAAAATGGTATTCATCCACATATTCAGTTAATTCACGTCTCACCAGATTACTCTTGTGTAGTAGATGGAAAACTGTTTAAAGTATAGTTTTACGCTATAATGAGCAGATGAAATGTAAAAGATGCACAGGAAGGGTACTGGTTGATAGAGTATTAACTGCTGATACTCACTTAGAGCTATATTGTATGGCTTGTGGAAAAAGATGGTCATTTCATTATCCACAAAATCAACCATTTTTTGTATTATGGTTACACCAAAAAGAAAAACAACTATCCAGGAAGACATCCAACGGTTAAAGAAAAGTAAGAGTAAGTTATTCTTTCTTAACGATCAACTTCATCGGCTTATTCAGGCAGATAGAACAAACAATATTTGTCGTGCATATAACTATATTCAAGACACAGATTTAACATATCTTTATACTGAATATAAAAGGCTTAAGAAACCAGCCTACACTATATCTATAGTGGCTAAGATGTTTAACAGACACCCAGCAAGAATTAGGGTAGCCATAAATGAGGGGCATATTAAAAAACCCTTCATTTTAGATAAACTAACTAATGGTATATATTATTTTAGTGAAAAAGACATTTATGAGATCAGAGAATATTTTGCTACCGTTCATATTGGTAGACCAAGAAATGACGGTGCTACGACAGCAGGTAAAGATATTCCAACCAAAAGAGAACTACAAGATATACTTGAGGGTAAAGAGATGTTATACATCAAAACCAAAGATGGGAATTTTGTTCCTGTATGGAAAGCTGAGGAGTTTAGTTGAAAAATAAAGGTCGTCACACTAAAAAATATGTGGAAGAAAATAATCAAAAAAATACCTTTACATTATTAGAAGACACTGCTATCATTGCTAGTATGCGATGTTTAGATGAAGTTTTTCATATAGCAAAGAAAAGAAAAGACTCTGAAACATTAATTAAATTATCAGATAAGTGGCTAGATTTTTATGTGGCTATTACTTCAGAAGATGAAGAACCAGAACCAATGCCATTTGGCTTTATATCATCAATAGGAGATGTAGATGAGTGATAAAACAGTAGTAAAAGTAAACCTAAAGTTTGTACGCAATCTTGGAAACTATGAAAGCGTACACGTTGAATTAGGTGTAGAGGATTTTGTCCGTGAGTCGGACGAGAATACAGGTGCTGCTATGGACAGAGTATATAAGTTTGTAGAAGCAAAAGTTGTAGAAAAAGTTGCAGAGATTGAAAAGGAACTAAAGAGTTGACCAAAGACAGTGCAAACTTAGCATTTGCATTGTTATCATACTATGCAAGCAAGTATAAAGACCGTTATGGCAAGCAGCCCAATATAAATAAATATAAAGAAAAATGGGCTGCTTCAGATATTTTACAAGACTTCGGATTTGACGAAGCAAAAATAATTATAGATTATTACTTTACTTTATCAAAAGAAGGACACCCCTTGAATTGGATGTTTAATAACTTTGATAAATTAAAAGATACAGTAAATGCAAATGAAGTAGATAAAAAGCTAAGGGCTGAACGTAGAGCAGAGTTAGCAAAGTTGAGAGAAGAGTGGTTAAATGGGAATGCGTGAGGAAGTAGAAGTATTATCTGCCGTATGTGAGAATAAAGATATTCACGTTTTGTTTGAAAACAATGTTGACTATCTTATGCAATCTTGCGGTGATGTATGGGACTTTGTAAAAGAATATTATAATGAAACTCGTCAGGTTCCTACCGCAGATCTTTTAGTAACACGTTTTCGTGACTTTGAGACTGTTGAAGCTGGACCAACTATCTATCATATCAATAGGTTGAAAGAAACATTTCTTGATGAATCTTTGCGTTCTACCGTTCGTAAGGCAGCACAACACTTGCAAGATAATCAATCTAGTAAAGCATTAGCAACAATGAGCACAGACATATCTTCATTATCTAGGATTACTGCTAAAGTTCGTGACCTAGATGTAACAGATGTAGAAGATGCTTTACATCACTTTGAAAAGACTCGTCAGTCGGCAATGAATGGTGATGTAGGTATTCGCACAGGTCTTGTAGCATTTGATATTTGTTTGCCTATGGGGATTGCCAAGGGTCAGTTAGGTGTACTTCTTGCATATCCTGCTATTGGTAAATCTTGGATGGCTCTATACCTTGCAGTTCAGGCTTGGAAGAATGGTCGTGTACCAATGATTCTATCACTTGAAATGACGGAGCAAGAAGTTCGTAATCGTATCTTTACTATCTTGGGTGATGGAAAGTTTTCTCATCGTAATCTTTCTTCTGGTAGAGTAAATCAAGAAGAGTTTAAAGATTGGGCAGACAAAACTTTGGTTGGTAAGCAACCATTTAAGATTGTTTCAAATGACGGTGGTAGCGAAGTGACCCCAAATGTTGTTAGAGCAAAGATTGATCAGTATAAGCCAGATATTGTATTCATTGATTATTTGCAGTTAATGCAAGATAATGCAGGTACAAGTGGTAATGAAACTGTTAAGATTAAAAACTTATCAAGAGAATTAAAACTTCTTGCTATCTCAGAACAAGTTCCTATTGTTGCTATTGCTTCTGCTACACCAGATGATGCAAGTGATTTAGAATCAGTTCCACAACTTGGTCAAGTTGCTTGGTCACGACAGATTGCATACGATGCCGATTGGATGCTTGCATTTGGTCGTAAGCAAAACACAGGTGTTCTTGAAGTTGCATTTAGAAAAAACCGTCACGGTTTCTTAGGTGACTTCTTTATTGATGCAGACTTTGATAGTGGAAAGTTTGAAGAAATGTTAGATCCTGCAGACTCTTTATAACCTATAATGGTTATATGGAATATGCAGGGCATAAGAAAATTAAAAAGTTTACCATAGATGGTCAGATCTATGATGAAGCTGATGTTCTGCGTCTAAGAGAACAATATAATCAAATAATGGATAGTTATTTGAGAGAAAAAGGATATGTTCCCCATTTAGACCTTGACCCAGTTTTTTCTTTAGACTATAATGGTAATATCTTTGAGTTTAAAATAACTTGGTACGGAATATATTTAGGGAGAGCGAAGGCAAAATGTTACAAAGGACTAGTTGGAACAAAACTAATACCAATGAATCTTACGACCCAGACCAAATCCGAGAAATCATCATTTCCTGCGGAATCACAATAGGTACAGAATTAGAAACACATTATTTAATATTCTGTCCATTCCATAATAATCGTCATACCCCAGCTTGTGAAGTAGATAAAGAAAAAGGATTATTCCTTTGCTTCTCCTGTGGTGAAAATGGAACCATTATAGATTTTATAATGAGAACAACTAATCGTAATTACTTTGAGGCTTCCAGGATTATATCTAATGCTGCAAAGTCAATTAACTTTGTAGATAAGGTTGAAAAATCAATCGAACCAAAAGAAGAGTTTGATGAGTTTGATTCAGCCTTGATTGATCGTTTGCATACTTCCCTGATGCAAAGTGATAAAGCAAAAAATTATTTTCTAGGTAGAAGTATTACAGTAGATACGATGAAGCATTTTAAATTAGGCTATTCTGAAAAACAAGATATGGTTACTGTCCCTATTTATTCACATACAGGTATCTGTGTGGGATTTGTTGGGCGGTCTGTAGAAGGTAAATCATTTAAAAACTCTAATGGACTACCTAGAAGTAAAGTATTATTTAACTTAAACGGTTCAAAGTTTAGTGACATAGTTATTGTAGAATCATCATTTGATGCTATGAGATTATGGCAACTAGATATTCCTGCGGTTGCAACTCTTGGTGCAAATATTGGTACAAACCAAGCAGCACTTTTAAACAAGTATGCACAGGCAATTATCATTGCACCAGATAATGATATGGCAGGTACAGAAATGACAGCTAAACTAAGCAAACATTTATCTGGTAAAGATATAAGAATATTAAACATTGCAGAGGGCAAGAAAGACATTGGAGATATGACAGATAGTGAGATTCTATCTGCATTTTCTTCCATAAAATCACTTGACTTAGCATTGTCAATATGATAAAATATATACACAAGGTTCACTTATGGAACCAAATATTAAAAGGAGAAATATATTATGGCAATTACAGGATTAGCAAATATTAGAAATCTAATCGAACGACCATCTGGTTCAGACGGTCCAAAAGCTCGTTGGCTCAAGTTAGAAGATGGGCAGAGCGTAAAAGTTCGTTTTCTTAACGAAGTAGACCCCGACTCAAAAAATTATAATAAAGATTTGGGTCTTGCGATTGTTATCGCAGAACACACCAATCCAAAAGATTACAAGCGTAAAGCATTGTGCTCTATGGACGATGAAGGTAAGTGTTACGGTTGCGAACAGCATCGTAAAGATCCAAAGGCTGGTTGGAAAGCTCGTCTTCGCTATTACACAAATGTGTTAGTAGATGAAGGTCAGGGTGAACCATACACAGCAATCTGGTCACAGGGCGTTGGTCCAAAATCACCAACCACCACCACAATCATTGAGTTTGCATCTGATACAGGTTCTGTATCAAATGTTGTTTGGCGATTGAAGCGCAACGGAACTGGCACACTAACAAGTTATTCGTTGTTCCCTGTTACCACAGACGATAAGCCTTTTGATTTCACTGGCATTGAAGCCTATGAACTTGAAAAGACTGCAACTCGTCAGATTAAGTATGCGGATCAAGAATCATTTTTTATGGGTCTTGAAGCTGAGGAAACAGCATCCACTTCTGTTGAGTGGTAAAACCTCTTGACAAACTGGGGGCGGTAATATATACTATTACTGCCCCCTTAACTTATTGGAGATAAATGTACCACAATCATCATTCACATTCTTACTATAGCCTACTAGACGGCTACTCCTCACCAGAAGAACTTCTCAAAAGAGCAGAAGAGGTGGGTATGACAGCACTTTCCATTACTGATCACGGCACATTAAGTGGGCATCGTGATTTCCTTATTGCTGCAAAGAATACTAATGTAAAACCAATTCTAGGATTAGAAGCATATTTCACTACAGATATGTCAGATAAACGGTCTAAGAAAGACCGAGAAGAAGATGAACAGATTTATAACCATCTCATTGTTCTGGCACAGAACGAGAATGGGCTTCAGAACCTCTCTAAGATGTCTGAAATCGGTTGGAATGAAGGGTTCTTCTCAAAGCCACGCATAGATTTTAAAACCCTTGAAACACATTCCACAGATTTAGTAGTCATTTCTGGATGTATGAATGGCATTATTGCCAAAGCTATTCAAAATGGCAATATGGAAAAAGCAGTAGAATACACAGACTGGTTTAAGAATGTTTTTGGGGATAACTTTTATATGGAATTACAGCCCCATAATCCTGCCGAATTGAATCATCAAATGCTTAAACTAGCAGATGATATGGGTGTTAAATCTACTGTTACTTTGGATTGCCATTATGCCTCACCAGAGGACAGGATTGCAGAAGAGATTATGCTTATTCTAGGTACACATCCTAATATCCGTAAAGAAGCAAAGTTTGAAGATAGTCGTAAGATTAAAGATTTGATTGAACGCCTTGACTATTTATATGGTGATAGGTTTATGTCATTCAAGGACTTGGAAATCTATCTTATGGGTCATAAAGATATCAAACAAATGATGCTTGATCAAGGTATTGACCGAGATGATTTATATGAAAACTCTGTAGAGATTAGTGACAAGATTGGCTCATATGAAATCAAGCAAGGTCTTGATTTGCTTCCTGCCGAATATCGTGACCCAGACCATCAACTAGAAAAGATTGCTCTAGAAGGTTTAGAAAAACGTGGTCTTGCAGATAAACCAGAATATATCGAACGCTTGAATGAAGAACTAGATATTATTAAGTCTAAGAACTTTTCGTCATACTTTATTATTGTTGCAGATATGATTAACTGGTCAAAGAATAATGAGATTATGGTTGGTCCAGGACGAGGTAGTGCTGCTGGTTCACTTGTATGTTATTCACTTGGCATTACAGAGGTTGATCCTATTAAATATGGGTTACTATTCTTCCGATTTATTAATCCAGAACGTAATGATTTCCCAGATATTGATACTGACTATGAAGATAGAAAGCGTGGTCAGGTTAAGGAATACCTTTCTGACCAGTATCAGCACGTTGCATCTATTGCTACATTCCTTACATTCAAAGATAAGGGTGTGGTACGAGATGTTGCTAGAGCATTCCATATTCCGCTTCCAGAAGTTAACAAAGCTTTAAAGGGTGTAGAAACTTGGGATGAGTTTATTACTGCATCTATCTCCAAAGATTTCCGTGAAAAATATCCAGAGGTCGTAAAGTATGCTGAGAAACTTCGTGGTCGTATTCGTGGAACTGGTATGCATGCAGCAGGTATTGTTGCATCCAAAGATGCTATCTCAAACTATGCACCTATTGAAACTCGTAAAGATACACAGAGCGATGATAGAGTGCAAGTGGTTGCTGTAGATATGGAACAAGTAGCAGATATCGGTTTGATTAAGATTGATGCTCTTGGTCTAAAGACTCTTACAGTAATTCACGATACATTAGATATTATTAAAGAGCGTAAAGGTAAAGAAATAGATTTATCAAAGATTACTTTAGATGATAAAGAAGTTTATGCAGACCTTACAGCAGGTTTTACAAAGGGTGTGTTCCAAGCAGAAGCAACACCATATACAAACTTGTTGGTAAAGATGGGTGTTTATACTTTTGATGAACTTGCTGCATCTAATGCTCTTGTTCGTCCAGGAGCTATGAATACTATTGGTGCTGAATATATTAAGCGTAAAAAAGGTAAAACTCCAGTGACTTATATTCACGACATCGTAAAGGACTTTACGCAAGAAACTTACGGATGTATTCTTTATCAGGAACAAGTTATGCTTGCCTGTGTTCACTTGGGTGGAATGTCTATGGTTGAAGCGGATAAGGT
>Ga0209084_1000172_pt1 | contig 63011 bp, 90 predicted proteins | sample C_130820_MF_Meta_FD_187309 | JGI IMG/M metagenome (GOLD analysis project Ga0209084, IMG submission 187309) | Freshwater microbial communities from Lake Croche, Canada to study carbon cycling - C_130820_MF_MetaG (SPAdes) (version 2) | ecosystem: Environmental > Aquatic > Freshwater > Lake...
CGAAAAAGAAGGAAGCCTACGTTGCCGTTGACGAAACCCAAGTCATGGCAGACATCGTTACCCAGCTTTCCCAATTCTTCAAACTGCAAGAACAGTTAGCCAACCACATAAGGGAAGAGGAAGAGAAGAGCAAAACGGTCTACGACCCCGATGCTAACCTGATGGAAGCCGCCCTAAAGCGGGTAATGGCTCAAGACCAGATGGCGGCGTTGGAGGTTGAGATCAGGGAAGCAATGGTATACGGCGCTCCTAAAGAGATGGGGGCACTGTATTCCAAAGTGTTTGATATGCGGGATGTCATCAAGGAAGAACAGGACAAGGCAAGGAAGAAACGGGATGATGAATCATGGCAACGCAAGGAGGAAGAAAGGCTTCTAAAGGAAAGGCAGGCGTATCTGCTGGCGACTATCCTATTCCTCCTATATATGTGGCTCCTCCTCGGCCTCTTGCACAAGATTGGGAGATAGTTGTGGGGTGGATAGCGGCATTGATTTTAGTAGTGTTGATGCTTCCATTGCTTGGAATGTTGTACGTGGACGTATTGCAAACCAAAAAAGAAGCTCAAGCACAGGTTGAAAAAGTGGAAAAATTGCGTAGACAAATTGAAAAGGAAAAAAGAGATGATTCCAATAGTCGCATCCCTCCTCAGTAGCCTAGCCGAGAACGGCTTGGGATTACTCTCTTCTGCCATCCAAGCCAAAGGCAAAGAGGTGGTAGAAAACACCCTTGGCGTGAAGATCCCTGATAGCCCAACCGCAGAAGATGTCAGTAAACTGCGACAGCTTCAGTTTGAGCATGAAGAACGCCTGCTTGAATTGGGCATTGAGAAAGCCAAGATGGAACTGGCTGAACTGCAATTGTTTGCTGATGCTGCCAAGAACGAGGATAACAACGTCTCAGAACGGTGGAATGCAGATATGGCATCTGACTCTTGGCTGTCCAAGAACATCCGCCCCATGTCGCTGATTGCCATTTTCTGCGGGTATTTCTTGTTTGCCATGATGTCAGCCTTTGGTTTAAACGCCAATGAGTCTTATGTATCCTTGCTCGGGCAGTGGGGTATGCTCATAATGGGTGCGTATTTTGGAGGCCGGACAATCGAGAAGCTGGCTGAACTGAAAGGCAAAAAATGAGTTTAAACACTGAACAAGCTGCGTTTTTGCTGGACATGTGTAAGCTAATCCAGTACGCTACAGACCAAGGATTCGTGGTGACCGGCGGTGAACTTGCCCGTACACCCGAACAGCAAGCAATTTATTTCAAGACGGGGCGTTCCAAGACAATGAATTCCATCCATCTAAAACGCTGCGCCATAGACCTGAACTTCTTCAAGGATGGAAAGATCATTTGGGACAAAGCAACAATTGCTCCCCTTGGCGCATACTGGGAATCCCTGTACCCAAAAAATCGCTGGGGTGGAAACTTTTCCAATCTTGTGGACTGCCCTCACTTTGAGCGCAATGTAGGTTAATCATGCCCATTCAAAAACTCGCCCTCCGTGCCGGTACAAACAGGGAAAGCACTTCATACGCTAACGAGGGCGGGTACTATGCTTCCAATAAGATTCGGTTTCGCTCAGGCCAGCCAGAGAAAATCGGTGGGTGGACAAAAGACAACGGCGCTATTTCTAAAGAGATAGCGGGAATAACAACTACTGTGCCATCCCCTTCCACCGGTTCTATTTGGGGAGTGTGCCGATCTCTTTGGAATTGGTTGAATCTGGTCGGTTACAACCTTCTTAGCCTTGGCACAAACCTCAAGTTTTACATTCAAAATGGCCCGGGCGGTAGTTTTTATGACGTTACCCCAATTCGCTTAACACACACCGCAGTAGCTAATGCTTTTACAACTTACAGCACAACTCAAGTGCGTGTAAACGATCCGGGCCACGGCGCACAAACAGGCGACTTTGTAACTATCACAGCCACATCGGGTGCTGTAAATGGTATCCCTGCGGCAACAATGGGGACAAATGCCTCCCCTGTTGAGTATCAAATAACATATATAGATTCAAATACTTATTACATAACCACATCTGTGGCAGCAACATCAAGCGGCACATCTGCGGCGACTGCAACTTTTACATACCAGATCACTACAGGTTCCGATGTTTACACACAGGGCGTGGGCTGGGGCGCTGGTGGATGGAGTGGTACAACAACTGGCTTTACCGCAACTGGTTGGGGCGCTTCTGCGCCTGCGGGTCAAGGTATTGGTATTCAGTTGCGCTTATGGAGTCAATCAAACTTTGGTGAGAATTTAATATTCAACCCTCGCGGCGGCGCTATGTACTATTGGGATGTTAATGCTAACCCAAACATTTTTGATCGGGGTGTTGAGATTAAAGCAGGCGCAACGGTTGCGGGGTTGCCGGTAGACTCAACTTGCCCATCTATTGTTAATTACGCACTTGTATCAGATGCCTCACGTTTTGTTTTTGCTTTTGGCGCTAACCCAATAAATTCTGCTGGTACAGGCATTGAGTCTTATATAGACCCTATGTTAATTCGCTGGTCAGATCAAGAGAGTATTTGGACATGGACGCCAGCAATCACCAATCAGGCTGGAGATTATCGTCTTAGCCACGGCTCAACAATCGTTACTGCCATACAAACGCGTCAAGAGATATTGGTTTTGACAGATGCGGCAATTTATTCCATGCAGTACCTTGGCCCACCTTACGTCTGGAGTTTTCAGATTTTGGGTGACAACATATCTATTGCAGGGCCGAATGCAATAGCAACCGCTAACAACATTACGTACTGGATGGGTACAGACAAGTTCTATATGTACTCTGGTCGTGTTGAAACGCTACCCTCTACTTTGCGGGAGTATGTGTACACAGACATTAATCTTGAGCAGTCATATCAGTTTATGTCAGGAACCAACGAGGGTTACAACGAAGTTTGGTGGCAGTACTGTTCTGCTGGCTCTAACGTAATTAATCGCTATGTAATTTACAACCATATGGACAACGTGTGGTACTACGGCGACTGGAGCAACTACACAGGAACTGCATACCAAGGCCGAACTGCTTGGCTTGATAGTGCAATACGCTCATATCCAATGGCAACTACATATGGAGTAGCTGGCGGGACTTCAAACGCCATACTTGTTTACCATGAAAGCGGGACAGATGACGGCACAGTTAACCCGCCAACACCTATTGTTTCTCAAGTAACTTCATCCGACTTTGATATTGGGGACGGGCATAACTACGGGTTTGTGTGGCGCTTGATTCCTGACTTGACCTTTGACGGCTCAAACGTAAATGCGCCGACTGCAATGTTTACGGTGCTACCCCGCGCTAACCCCGGTGCTAATTATGGCTCATCAAATGATCCTGCTGTTATAAGTGCGCAGAATTACCAAGGCCAAAAAACATACGCAGTCCAGCAATTTACCCAGCAAGTTTATGTACGGATACGTGGTCGTCAGATGGCATTCCAAGTAAGTTCGGGGGCAGCAGGCTCTACAACTGAAGGGCTTGGTGTTCAATGGCAGTTGGGCGTACCACGAATTGACATCAGACCTGACGGCAGGAGATAAGCATGGGATTAAAAAATACAGTCCAACCACGATTTCCATCAGCGCCCGACGAGTACGACCGGCAATATATGGAGCAACTTATCAACGTACTGCGCCTGTACTTTAATCAACTGGACAATGCTTCTCCTTCCGTGTTTGCTTCTCAGGGCATAGGTACTACAGGTGTAGTTTCTGGTCTGACATTTGCTCAACCAGACCCAACCGCGCCCACTACACCCAAAGCAAGCTTGCCAACCCAAGCAGATCTTGCTTATCTCCGCGCAGGAGATATTTACTACGATACCACGGCATCCAATGTTTTGAAGATTAAAGTCTAGTTGTTCAAATATGCCCAACATGATACGATCAACCACCCCCGTTTAAAGAGGCAAATATGAGCCTACAGCTTGCAGCCCAGCACCTTTCAAATCATGGTCGTGGCAAAGATTCCACGTTAGTTCACATGTCCCCACGGGAAGTGAGTAGTTTAAACGCGCTTGCTCAAGCTCATGGCGGTCATTTAACCACCAACCCACATACGGGTTTACCTGAAGCTGGTTTTCTTGAGTCTATTCTGCCTATGGTGGCTGGGTTTGCTTTAGATGCCGCAGTCCCCGGATTGGGTGAAATGACTGGTCTTGGGTCTATGGCTGTCCCCGCCATTGTTGGCGGAGGAACCGCTCTTTTGACGGGTAGTTTGGGCAAAGGATTGATGGCTGGGCTGGGTGCTTATGGTGGCGCTGGTTTGGGTGAGGGTTTGGCAAAAAGCGGTATGGATGCTGCTATATCTGGAGATACTGCCGCCCAAGCTGCCCAAAAAGAAATGATTGCGAATGCAAATTCAAGTGAGTTTTTTAACCCGACTCATACGGATTTAAATCCGGGAATGGCAGATAAATATGCCGCAGCCCAAAATGCGGCCTCAACAAATTATGCAGATGCAGTTGCCAAACTAAAGCCGACAGGTCTTATGGATTCACTTGGCATGATGGGTAAAGGTATTGGATCTTTGGGTGAATCTGGCGGCATCAGTAATTTGTATAAAAACCTTGGTGGTTCACCTATGAGTCTGCTTAAGACCGTTGGTTCTGCTGCCGCGCCCGCTATTTTTTCCGCTATGACCCCTAAGCAGCAAAATCAAGCACCCGTTGGTGATGCAAATATGGGTCAGCGGTATGGTTTTTCCATGAATCCCACGAGCGGTCAGCCACAGCAAACGCAGCCCGGACAAAACCCACCCGGAACACCGCAGACAACTACACCATTCCCAACCCCTGATCTTTATGGTCGTGAGCAACGTTATTTTGCGCCTTCATACACAAAGCTTACTCCTGAAGAAGCTAAAAAAATGTATGGGTATGCGCAAGGAGGAAATGTTCAATTGCAAGGCCATGTAACTATGGACGACCAAGGTGGAGGTCAGTTTGGGCAAACGGGGTTTGGTCAACAAAATGTAAATGGCTATCAAGCCGCAGGTAGTGGTTTTGCAGGCAACAATAACAGCGCACCAAAAAATCAAGAAGTCGTGCCTACAAATCCATATCAATCCGATAACCTGCCTGTTGGCAAAATGCAGAGTTACGAAGATTATCTCAACGGGCCTCAGCCAGCTATGGTGGGTTATAAACCCGTGTCCCGCGAAGAATTTAACGCAAATCAGATTCAAAACGAGCAACAAAGAAAAGCTGGTTTTTTCGGTCTTGAAATGCCGCAAGGTGGTTTGCAGGGAGGTTTAGGTGGCTTGTTTGGCAACATGGGGCAAGCCTCTTCATACGCTGAAGGTGGCATAGCCGACGAAGACCGACCAACAGAAACACCAGCATTGCAAATGTTTAAACAAATGCAAGCTCAACGTGCGGCGCAACCACAAGCACCTCAGATTGATGCAAATGCTCAATTCAACCAGTACGCCCAACAAACGCTTGGTACACCCAATCAACCACAAACTCCACCGACTATAGACCCAACCACTATCCCAACACCAAATGGTTATGGGTATATGTATAACCCAGTCACTCAAAAATACACGCAAGTTCAAGGAACTCCATCAACAACTTCCGACCCAAATGCAGACGCACAAAATCCTGTAATTGACCAGCCCTTTGGTGGCGGTATGAACCGCAACAATATTACAGGCCATGCCGCAGGCGGCGGTATTTCTGATGCTGGCTACAACCTTGGCGGTTACTCCGATGGAGGCCGACTGCTTCGTGGCCCCGGTGATGGCGTATCCGACTCCATCCCTGCTGTAATTGGCAAAAAGCAACCTGCACGTTTAGCTGACGGTGAATTTGTTATACCTGCACGTATAGTTTCTGAGTTGGGCAATGGCTCGACCGAAGCTGGCGCACGCAAGCTGTACGCAATGATGGACAGAATTCAATCTGCCCGTGGTAAGACTGTTGGTAAAGGTAAGGTGGCAAAGAACAGCCGCTCTGAGAAATACCTCCCTGCATAATCATGCCGCTCTATCAAATAAGTCCTCGTGAATTGCCTGAAGTGTGGCCTATTGCTGCGCCCCTCATTCAAAAAGCAATTGACTTAGACCCAACAGCTACGACAATTCAGCATGTTGAGTACAGCATACGGACAGGAAAAATGTTTCTTTTGGTGTGGGAAGAGCCTGACGAAACCATAACTGGCGCTTGCACAGTAGAGTTTTGGGATTTACCGATGGAGCGCATGGCGCATGTGAGTCTTATGGGCGGTAAAGGTATTGTGAGGCAACATGTATTTGAAGAAGCCAAAAACTGGATGCGACTTCATGGAGCCACAAGAGCGCAATGTTTTGCCCAAGGGACACTTCCCCAAATGTACGAAAAGATGGGTATGGAAAACACCCATCAAGTAATGAGGATTAAATTATGAATATTGTTAAAAGCTTACTTGGTTGGTTGACTGGCAAACAGTTCATTATGTATATGGACAGCGGTGGTGGCGGTGGTGGTGGCGGCAGTCAGACCTCAAGCTCAACTCAAACTTCTGAGTTGCCTGAGTGGGCACGTGGCTACGCCAAAGATACGCTTGCTAAAGGCGCGGCCCTTACAGACATTAACCAAAACCCATATCAAACATACGGTGCAAATCGTATTGCTGGCTTTAGCCCAATGCAACAGCAGTCTTTTCAAGGCGCTGCCAACATGCAACCATCCCAACAATTGGGAACTGGTACAGATTTAGCCACAGCCGCAGGTCTTGGCGCACTTAATACGCAATATCAATCAGGTCAGTTTGATAATCAATTTCAAGCGCCCGGTCAGTATCAGCCCGGTCAGTTTTCTATGATGCAAGCGCGAGCTCCTGACTTGCAAAATTATCAAATGAATCCAGCGGAAAGAGTCCGCACACAAAGCTTTGCAAACCCATATTCTGCGCAACAATACATGTCCCCCTACATGCAAAATGTGGTGGATATTCAACAGCGCGAGGCTCAGCGCCAAGCAGATATTGCCGGTACAGGACGCAATGCGCAAGCTGTGGGCGCTGGTGCGTTTGGCGGCTCTCGACAAGCAATTATGGATGCGGAAGCTGCGCGTAATTTAGCTACGCAAAAAGGTGATATTCAAGCCACGGGGCAACAAGCTGCGTTTCAAAATGCACAGCAACAATTTAACACCGAGCAACAAGCACGTTTGCAAGCGCAGATGGCAAATCAGCAAGCTGGTATTAACGTCGGCGGTCAAAACCTCAATGCGCTACTTGGCGTACAGCAGCTTGGCGCGGGTCAAAACTTGCAATCTCAGTTGGCAAACCAACAAGCATTTCAGCAAGCGCAGAATGCTGCGGAACAATCTCGGCAGTACGGCGCTGGTCAAGGTTTGCAAGCTGCTGGTCTCGGTGCTCAATATGGACAAGCTGCAAACCAATTAGGTGAACAGTCCCGCCAGTATGGTGCTGGTTTGGGTATGCAGGGTTTGCAGACTGGCTTGCAAGCAGCGGGTCAACTTGGTCAGTTAGGTGGTCAGCAGTTCCAGCAGGGAATGGACATCAATAAGTTGCAAAGCACATATGGCGGTCAGATGCAACAACAAGCTCAGCGTCCTCTGGATCAGGCTTATCAAGATTTCTTGAATCAACAGAATTACCCGTATAAACAGTTGGGCTTCATGTCTGACATGATTCGTGGTTTGCCATTGGGTCAACAGTCAACATCGGCTATATACCAACCAGCACCTTCTGGAATACAGTCGCTTGGTGCGTTGGGGCTGGGTGCGTATGGTGCATCTAAATTGTTTGGTAAAGAAGGCGGCTTGATGAAGTCGTACGCTGGTGGTGGAGTAACAAGCCCACAAAATGTAGAAAGTATTCTCAGTAAGTTAAGTGACCAACAACTACAAAAAGCCAAAGAAGTAGCACTGAGTCGGCGGGATGCAGAACAAGCTCAAATGATTGACGCAGAAATGGCTGAGCGTGCTTCAGTACGTGGTGGTCTTGGTAATGCGTTTAATCAAATCCCTCAAGAACAGCAAGAACAAATGATGGCTGGTGGTGGGATTGTTGCGTTTGCCGGTAATGATGATAGCGATGTAGATTTACAAAAAATCCTAGATCAAAATAAAGAAGATAACGAAGATGATAATGACACTGACACCGATGGTGCAGGCGGTAATTATGCTAATCAATTTAGCCAAGAAATATTAAACCAATCAAAAGCATTAAATAATTTAGGCGCTAACGATAAGCCTATGACTGCGGCAGAACGTATAGCTCAACTTGGGATTTATAACAAAGCTTTGCGCGATCAAGCTGGTACAGATACTGGTTACAACGATTTTTCTAAAAAACTTGCAGACATAGAATCATCGAGTCAAGATAGACTTAATGAAGGTAAAGGCTTAGCCGCGCTTCAAGCAATCCCCGCTATGCTCCAAGGTGGTAATGCCCTTCGTGGGTTAGGCGCTGCTGGCGGTGCGTTTGCTGGTGTTTATGGACAATATGTTAATGCCGCTAACAAAGAAAAGCTTTCTTTGGCGCAAATGCAATACAGCTTGGCTGATGCCAAACGCAAAGAAAACCTTGGTCTCACCAAAGACGCCGTGGCTCTTATGGAAAATGCACGCAAATCCGAAATGGATGCCAAGAAGTTTGCTGTGGATAAAGTTAACGCACAATCAAGGTTGCTGGGTAAAGGCGCTATGCTTAACAGACCCGTCAAAGCGGCAACACCTAACTTTGATATTAATGCGCAAGCATCAATTGCAGCGGATTTAAAATCTACAACGCCAATAAGAACAGGTGAAACGCCAGAGCAATACGAGGCACGTATAAACGCCGCAGCCTATAGACAAGTTCTTGAAATGAAGGGTACAAAAGACATCACCACCAAAGGTACATCAACCGTCACAAGCGCTCAAACACACGACATTGCTCCCGGCGGTGCTGAAGCTGCGGGTAAAGCCGATGTATTAGCAAAAGATTTAGCTGCGCAACAAGAAAAAGAAGTGGCCGCAGTGAAGAAATCCGCTCCATATTTAAAAGCTATGCAACAAAAAGACGCTGGTGCTATGCAAAAAATGGAACAGGATGCCGCACAAAGAGCACTTACCAATTTCCAAAAAGCACGTTCAGCTGTTGGTGCTCCCGGTGCAAACCCCGCAGCCCCAGTTGCACAACCATTGCCCGCTAACCCTACAGCCGCTGTTTTAAAAGACGGAGTTGTATATAGTACGTCAAGGGGTAATGCTAAATGGAATGCAACAACGCAAAAATTCACGCCTGTACCGTAAGGGGTCGTTATGTCTAAAGATTTTTCGTTGGAAGAGGCGTTGACCCCCGCGCCTCAAGAAGAGTTTGGTCTTTCAGATTTATTAAATACCAAAGCTGGTGCAAGTTCATCTGAAGAGGGAATGCGCAACTACGTACCAAGGCAATCCCAAGGCCCGGCCCGTACAGTTCAAGGTAAGACGTACCCTAAAAAGCAAGCCGCCCCTGTTGAAAATACCACTGGGGTTATGGGAGATGACCTTGGCTCAGCCATCATGGATGTGGCACAACCTAAACGCGAAAGCGTAATGGAAGGGGTAAAAGTTCCCCCACTTCCAACCGAAGACCAAGCAGTTGTAAACCCTCAGTTTACAGCCGCAGTTAAAGCCCAGCTAGACGCAATGCCAGCCGAACAAAGGCAAGCTGCGTTGGATAAGATGGCGCAACGCCCTGATGTATATGGCCGAGCCGCTCGTGCTATTGCTGGTCGGTATGCCGCCGAAGATCAAAATCAAACTCCAACCACAAGAAAGTTTGACCCACGCCTTGAAGCACAGACTGAACGGTTTGCAGAAGACAATAGATATGACCCAGAAAGTCTTGCTCGTGCGCAAGCAGCAAGTGGGCAGTTGTTTGCAAATCCCGCACAGTTAAAAGAAGCTCCCGAAGAATACATAGCAAAGCAACAAGGAGTTAAACCCCCAACTTATGGCGAGACCATTGGTGCAAACTTTGCCGGTGGATTTGCTGATGCGATATTAGGTGCCACGGCTGCTTTATCCGACTATGTACGTGCGTCCGATACTGCCGACCAACTGGATGCAACACGTAAATCGGTTAAAGAATTCCAATCCAAATATGGTGGGGACACTACTCTTGGCCGAGTATCTAGTATGGTTGGTGGCCTAACCCCTGCGTTAGTTGAAACAATGGCTGCTCCATATACAGGGGGCGCGAGTTTAATCCCTTTGCTATCTACCGGTGTTTTGTTTGCGTTGCCCGGGTTTAGAGACACATATAAAGAACAACTTAAGGCAGGCGCTCCTCAATCAGTTGCAGTTGAACACGCATTGGCCTCGGCGGGAATGATGATGTACGGTGGTCGGTTAATTGCCACTGGCGGCAAAGTATTGCCGGAGGCGTTACAGGCATCTGATAAATTGTTACCCCAACTGACAAGTGCTGCTGCCGAAGGTGCTTTGTTTAATGCTGCCGATAGCGCTACTCATAAGGGTATTGATGTTGTAAATGGCCGCAATACTGACTCACCGGTAGTTGACCCACAAAGCATGGTTGAAAATGCTTTGGCGTTTGCGGTATTACGCGGTGCTCATAAAGGTATTGAACATACTCAAGGCAAACAAGTAGCGGATGAGCGTGTACCTTACATGAAGGACTCAAGCTATGAAGGCTTGGCTGAACTCATTGCCAAATCCAAAGGGTTCTTAACCCCCGAGCAGCAACAACGCCAAGAACAAAAAGCTCCTCCAGCCCCTGCTACAGATTTAGGTGCAGTCGGCGAAGCTAGGCCGGGCGAAGACCTTACCCCTCCTCAAGCTCCAGTTGTACCAAAAGATGAACGAGTTGCTCAGCTTGCGGAAGAAATCCAAAAACGCACAAACATACCAATTGAAAATGCAACTCGTATTGCTGAAGAACGCTTAGCTGCCGAAGAAGGAACCAATGCGCCTGCACAAGCAGAAACTCAAGGAGAACCAAATGTTGGACAGACTATTACCAAGCCAAGTGGAGCAAGCATTCCAGTGGTTGAACAGCCCAGTACAGAGTTACCCCCCGGAAGGGCTGGAGTCACTGAGCGAGGTGGAGTGGTTTCTGCTGGACAAGATGTTGCAAGAGTTAATGAACGAGCGCCAGCGCAACCCGCTCCAATAGGCAAAACACTTATTGAGGAACTCCAAGACTTACATACTCAAGGCAAAGTCACACCTGAAGATATAGAAAAAGTACGGAATTGGATGAAGGCCGAAGATTCGGCTATAGACTTTGGCAAAAAATTGTTTGGCTTAATCAATGAGATTGAGCGCCGCCCAACAGCAGAAGAAGCTGCGCCTGTTGAAGAAGCTAAAGCAGAAGAGCCCGCACCTGTTGAAGAAGCCAAAGTAGACCCAATTGCGTTTGCTCAACGCTCCGCAGATAGTGCAATAGCTGGGCAAGGCGACTTTGAGTCTTTAGAAGAATCAATTGGCGCACATAGAGACAACATTGCGGACACTTTACGTGAGCAAGGTATAGACGACCAGCCTACGATTGATAAAGCAATTGCTACATACGATGATGAAATAAACAAAGCAAAGCAAAAACAGCCTGCACCTGCCGCAGAAACACCAGCCGAAACAAAACGACGTGGTCGGCCACCCCTTGAGCGCACAGAAGAACAAAAACAAAAACTTGAAGGGGATAAAAAACAGCGCAAGAAAGATACTGACAATGCCGACTATCAACTTAAAAAGTTGAACAAGATGCTCGACGAGGCGCTTAAGCCTGTCGATGAAGAACTTGAGGCCGATAAAGTAGACCAAGCTGAAGAAGATAAAGAGAAAGCCAAAAAGTATGTAGCAACACAATTGTTGGAGTTGAACCTAAACCCCAACTTGCGGGGCACAGCCGTTGGTAATCGTGTCAAAGCATTACTGAATGACCGCAGCAAATTATCCCAAGCCGACATTGATGCGGCTAAACGGGGTATGGAGATTCGTGCAAAGACAGATTTGCGCGGAGAGATTGGTGAGTCATTCCAAGGTAAGAGCCCGCTTGCAAGCAGAATCCCAGTTAAGGGCAAACCCAACACCGCGTTCAACAGAGCTACCAACGCATCTCAAGCACTGACCATTGTTGCTAAGACTGGTAATGCTTTTCAAAAGTCTTTGGCTAACCGACTGCGTGCGTTTACCAATGGTGTCACGTTTGTGGTGTTGGAAAAAGATGACCCAATGCCCCCAGCCTTGCGTGAAGCTATGCGGTCTGCGAACGGCTTGTATAGCCGAGGCACAAAAACTGTTTACGTCAGGGGTGAAAGCTGGGGTAGTGGTCACGGTATAAACAACATTACCGTGCTCCATGAATTACTGCACGCCGCTACTGATAGAAGAATTGCGCTTGCCAAATTTGGTAAATCTTCTGCGCTTGTCAAAGAACTCACAGACTTAGCCGACCGGGTCAAACGTCAATACGAGTTGATGGACAGAATGAATTTGGTACCCGATGAGTTAAAGAAGCGCATCGAAGCTACGATTGTCACAGACGCCGACGGCACTGTTCACTACGACATATTCAAGACACCACAAGAGTTCTTGGCTTACGGTATGTCTGATGAAGTATTCCAAGAATTTTTGGGTCGAGTCAAAGGTACACAGAATGAGAATGGGTTCTCTTCTTTTGTGCGCACGCTGTACAACGAGTGGGCAAAGGCATTTGGTAAAGGCAAAGATGAGTTCTCTGCCATGTCTGACCTTATCAATATCACCGATAAGATTCTTGATGAGAAAGCTCCTGCTGGAGAGTTAGCTGCCAGAACTTTTGCAAGCGAAGAGCCCAAAGAACCGTTAGAGCGTACTGCTCATCAGCTACAGCAAGCAACAAGTAGGGCTTTGCGTGGCGTTGCTCTCTCCAGAGCGGGTAATGAATTGGGTAAGTCGGTATCCATAGCTGCGGCTTTGCGTGACCCTCGGATACTTTGGAGAGAAACAAAGCTGGTTTGGGATAGCCTGAGCGATTCGGCTCGTACTGTGTTCTCTCATGCTTATGACTTGGAAGCCATAGCCAAAGGCCCCGGTGAGCGCATTCAATCTTTACAAGATTTGTATGAGGCTATTCAGAAAAAGAATGGCATGACCGAGTCTATTCTTCGTAGTGTGGCTAACCAGTCAGAGCAAATTGTTCGGTTCTACAACGCACATCCAAAATTTAAAGATGTGTTTAACGACTTGGTACACGCCTCAACAAACGCCGAGTACGACCCATCAAAACCAAACAACACGCACCGCGACAAAACTTTAGATGCCATGTACAACGCACTGCCCGAGCGGGGTAAAGAGTTGTACAAAAACTTGCGTGACTACTACACGGACATGAAGGATTTCCAACGGCAAATCATTTCTGACCAGATTGATAAGTTGGATTTGCCCGCAGGTGAGCGTGACAAAGTCATGGCGGGTATACGAGAAATCTTTGAGGGCGATAAAACCATTGACCCATACTTCCCATTGATGCGCTACGGCGACTATGTTTTGGAGTTTGGCAAAGGCGACAAGCGCACCTCAGTTCGTTTTGAGACAAAAATTGAACGTGACCGAGCCGCACTTGAGTACGCTAAGAGCAAGGATATATCTTTAAAGTATTTGCGTGACAATGGGTATGTCAAGATCAGCGATGATATTGGCGGGTCTAGAATGCGCAGTACTATTGAAAGCACAAGTAAGTTGCTCAAAGCCGCGTATGAAGCCGTTGATACCGCCAACATAACTGAGCCCGGTGCAAAAGAAGCTATCAAGGACAACATCTACCAAGCGTATTTAGCGGCTATGCCTGAAGCCAGTGTGCGCAAAATGTTTATGCACCGCAAAGGTACACCCGGCTACAGCAGTGATGTGCTTAGGAACGTAAACGCAGTGGGAATAAAAATGTCTCGGCAGTTCCCTAATTTACGTTATGGCCCAAGTATCCGCAGTGCAGTTGATGGTGCGTATAAAGCAATTGCCGATGACCCCACATACAAAGCGTTTGTTCAACGTGCTGCTGAGTTAGCTGCAAACTCTTTGAGCCCGCCAGAAAAAACAACGCTTGCTAAGTTTTATGATTCCGCAGCAGGACTTGTAACCAAGGCCGCATATCTACGCTACATGACAAGTTGGTCGTCGGCAATCATGCAGCCTATGGATATTTTCCTCAAAGGTGTCCCCATGATGCTCGCCAATCATGGCCCTAGAGGGCTTGCTGAAATGTCAAAGATGCTCAAGTTCTGGAATCAGTACGGCGTTATTGAGCACCAAGCAGATGGAACTACCCGCTGGCGTATGCCAAGCATTGAGCACGCTACAGGACTCACACCAACAGAACGCCGAGCCATTCGGGATATAGGTTCGTATGGAGTGTTTAAGGATACTTTGGCCAGTACAGTATTTAGTCAAGCCAAGAAACCTGTTACAAGCACCGGCGTGCGAATGGCTAAAGACGTAACCAGCAATTTAATTTTTGGTGGTTTGATGCACCACGGCGAGCGTTTGTCTCGTGAGTTCTTGGGGCTGGCTTCTTTCCGTGCCAACATGGAAAAATTTGGGGGGGATTACGATAAAGCAATCAGAGCCGCAGTTGATGAGACTTATGAAGCCTTTGGTAATTACTCCCCAGATAACCGCCCATTGCTGATGCAAGGTGCTGGCGGCAAGGTGTTGACCATGTATAAGTTCTTCCCCTTGGTGACATACAAGAACTTGGCCAGCAATTTCTTTAAGATGCTCCCCGGCTTCAACAAAGAAGACAAAGCTAAAGCAGCTACTAAATTCTTCGGAATTTTGGGCACACACTTGTTGCTTGGTGGTTTGGAAGCATTGCCATTGTTTACAACAATCATGGCCATCATTGGTGCAGCATGGAACAAATGGGGACGTGACCCAGATGCGCCTGATGAAATGAAAAACTTGGACTACCTGACATGGTGGAAAACTGAGTTTATGCCGCAGCAGTTTGGAGACGAATGGTCTGAGACTCTTAAAAAGGGTGTGGCAAATAAGTTTGCTGGAATAGATTTATCCAGCCGTGTTTCACTTGATAACATGTGGTTCCGTGAACCAAACTCCCCCGGCAAAACCAATAAAGACACGTTCTTGAATTGGGCTTTGGCGCTTGGTGGCCCTGTGCCGAACTTGGCAATAAACACCATGAATGGGTTGCAAGATTTAGCCAACGGTGAATACCAGCGTGGTATGGAGAAGTTAACACCCGGCTCCATCAGCAACTACATGATTGCTTATCGCTACGCTACTCAAGGTATTCAAACACCTCAAGGCGTACAGCTTGCTGAACCCGGCAAAGTACCAACAAGTGAGATTGTCGGCCAAGCTATTGGATACCGTCCTGCGGCTCTATCTACTGCGCAAGATTTAGCCAACCGTGGTGCAGTTGTTGAAAAACAAATTGCTATGGAAAAGCAAAACTTAGAACAGCAGTACAAAGATAACTTCCGTAAGTCAATCGACCCAACCATACCTTTGTCTGCGCAAGAACGATTTGGGAATAAGTGGGTAGATACCTTTGACAAGATCATTGATTTCAACTTGCGTAATCCAACCAAGCAGATTGATATGGATGAGCTTGAGAATGCCAATGCTGAAAATATCAACAAGGTATTACGCAAAGGAATCTTTGGCGGTATCGACATCAATGAGAAAAATGCTGCACTCCTTGGCCCTGTATCCAATGAAGCTGAAAAGGCTTTGTCGGTATACAACAAGCCATAAAAAACCCCCGCACATAGGCGGGGGAAAGGGAGGTTGAAAGGAGCTAACTTTCGGAGACATGGCAACTGCTTACCATTGATGCCAGTCTACATTAAACGCGCCAAACTCGCAAACCTTTTATACCCTCTACGATCACAACTTTTGTAACAATTGTTATCTTCAATCTTTTTGTTACAGCGCTTATGGTTTCCCGCGCCGCATTGTGGTCTATGCAGGGTACAAAAAACGAATGACCGGTTCTAAACTTCGACCAATCAAGCTGATACGACACTGTCTCGATTTTCATTTAGGCCCAACATATCGTCCATGCGCAGGAACTCGGAATGCGATGCGTCAAATTTCAACGTGCGTACAGCAGGAGACGCAACCTTCATACCTTTGGACATACGCTTGTTGGTTGCCTCAACAAATATTTGCAAGTCGGTTAACTCTTTGAGCAAACTTTTGTAATTGACCTGCTGCTCGATACAAAACTCTTTGAACTGCTTGGCTGCTACATAGATGTGTTTGGTATCCGGCTCGTAACGTACCAGCAATTCTTGACGGGGTTCTTGCAAAGGTAGCGCCGACATATTACTTCGGGCATCTACTTGACCGTTGACCACCAAAGCATTGGCGTGATGGCTATCAAGAAATTCACCAAGGGTAGCAACGGGGGTTGACTGCGGGGGCTTCACATCGAGACGCATTTCGCTCAACATATCTTTTAGCCACTCATACACAGCGGTCATATCATAGTCGTGCAAACCAAGGTGGCGGGCAATCAAACCACCAGCAATATTACAAGCGGCAGTGGCCGACCAAAAGCGCTCCCTTGCGGTGAACTGAACTTCTTTGTCCAGTCGGGCTTGCACTTTCTTTACCAAGTCCTTGGCGTACTCTAGGTTGTTTACCAACCATGCAAGGTATATCTCACCCGCATGACCATAATTCTCATTGAGTTGGTGGTCAAACATTTCCTTGCCCCTAGCCACGCCAATCAAGTCGTTAGGTTCTATCTTGTACTCAAGTAACCGTACGGATTCACCATCTGGGCTGTTCTTCAACGCGGTCAACTTCTCATAAAAGCTGGCGTTCGATGAGCATAAAGTCATGTTTTGCCATGAGGTGTTGTTGATGCGTAGTGCGTTCTCAGAACCTTTGACGCGATGTTTGCCTCGGCCCTGACTGATGCCGTATGACAAGTCAGAAAACTCTTGAGGGGTCATGTTGGTGATTTCGTCAATCGTATTGGCGATGTTGTTCATTACCCCAAGCTGCTGCATCTTTGCATTGAGCGTGTCTTTTTGGATTGACATAAGCTCGTAGGGCATACCGTATACGCTGTTGCACATGCGCAGAATGGTTGATTTTCCTGATCCAGCATATTGGTAGATCACGTTAATGATCGCGCCTTTCAATCCAGTGAACTTCATTAGTGGAGCGCCAAACGCGGTTAAGGCTCCAAAAGCATGGGCTTCCATACCCTTTATTGCATACAGGTTGAAGACTTCTTTCCACTTATCCATGTCGCCTTTTTCATGAATCTTCTCGGCAAAAAATTCTGTTGTTGTCGATGATGGGCTATAGAACGTACCGTCTTTGGTGATCTCTTTGTTGCCCATAATAAATTTACTGTCTCCGTCAACCCATCCAAATTGTGTTCTCATAAGCTCTGCTTTCTTTGTAAATTGCAAATTCTTTACTGCTGTAATAACGTACGTTGCAAGATTTTCATATTGCTTGTGGTGCGCCATTACGCCCTGCTGGGCAAGCTGTTTGCGTAGCTCGTCCTTTGATGAAATGGATGCAGTGGTTATCGCAAACTCCTTCACCCCGTCATGTGGTAAGTGAAGTCTGAACAACGCCATTTCACCCAACTCTTTGTCCCTCATACGCTTGACTACATACAAGTCATGCTCGTACACCATTGCGGGTGCTTCTTCGGAATCTTTGGGGGGACGAACATATACGCCACCCTTTTTACCCCTGAAGAATGGGAACGGATACTCAGGTATTTGATGCGTTTCAACACCCTCTTCGGTTTCCACCTCTACTTCGTTGTCGGCTTCAGTAGCTTCTGCTACCTCTATGCCTAACACAATAGGTGAAGTAATCTCGCCTTTGTGTACACAGTCATCACAGCCACCGGGGTTGCGCTCTTCAAATGTTGTGCAGTGATGTGGGCCACCGCGTTTACGTATGTTCCTGAGCTTGTTCTCTACCTCGGCGGGGTCGTACTCGGGGTGACCGCTAGACATCTTGTGCGCCGCTTTGTCCCCATCTACACAGAAAGCAGAAATAGATAACGCCGACATCCACAGTGGCTCGTCAATCTCAGCTTGGTTTTGAAATACGTAATTCAGTTGCGCACAGCCGTTCTCGGCCTTGAGCATGATGGTCTTGAACCGTTTGACCTTGTTACCCATCAATGCTTGCATCATCGGACTCATCGAAGAAGGTACGAAGTCAGGCACTTCCTCTTCTTGTTTGGGTTCAGGTGCGCCCAGCAACTCACGCAGTTTCTCAATAGACAGCCTCGGCGAAACCTCGTTCCACACACTGACTGGCTTAGGCTCTAAACCTTTCTTCACGTTCATTGATTCGGGTACACGAAGAACCCGCGATGCTTCAAACACCTTGTCGTCAACGATCAAGTCATGTTCTTTGCACAGTTGTTTTAGTCGCTTGGCCAATGGCTCCCACTCTTTGCGGGATAACATCTTTTCAAGCAACCAGTAGGCATGAACACCGTTGCCGGAGTTCACCAAAATTGGTCTAGGTAAGCCGACAGTCTTGCAAAACTTCTTAAGCTCTTCCAGCCCTGTTTGCTGGTCGAGATAGCCTTCAATCTTCCCTTTGGAGTTCGGTACACCCTTGGTCGGGCCGCAATCAATATCTAGCCATAAGGCTTGAACAAAGGCTACGTTCTCGTGCGTCCTGTCATCTGCCGTACCAAACTTGGCACAACCAAAATACACGTTGACTTGCTTGGTGTTGAACTCTTGGATGAGTGTCTCGGTTTCTTCCCTTGTGTTTGCAAAACGCTGGTCAACATATTTACCTATGCCAACTATGCAGTACCGCCCCTCCGTAGGTAATACGGTATCAAGCAAATCAAATGTAGACATTGTTTATTTGCGCTTTTTATGCCGTGCCATGAAACGCTCTATCTGCTCAGCGTAAGTTGGAGACGGGGTGAACTCACCCCAAAACCAGTTGTAGACCGTCATGCGGCTAACGCCTAGTTCTAATGCCACTCGCGTAGCAGTAATCTCCCGCTCGATACAGAAGCGACCCAAGGCTACGCCTAAAGAATCAGCATCGGCTTTTTTGTTAGCATCAACTAATTTTTGGCTGTAACCATAGGTCATGCGTTACTCCTCGTCTGCCCAAGCCGCTACCACTGAGTCCAAACTTTTCTTGGGTGTGGGTGCGGTTTCAACAGCTTTCTTGGATTCACGCTTCTTAGGTGCTTCAACTCCGTCATCATCCTCAGCTTCGGCTTCCACTTTAACTTTGGCTTTTGGGGCCTCGGCTTTGGGCGCTTCCAGCTTTGGCGCACGGCCTGACATATCGGCTTGATATGGGGTCATGGTGACCATCTTCTGTGTCTCAGGCAGAACAGCGGCCTTGCTGGTCACTGCGTATTGCTCCTTGTTGATATGGCGCAATGGGGTAAACAAAACAGATTGGTTGTCGTTATCTTCGTTGAAGCTCACCTGTGTAACAACGTAGTCCAAGCTTTTGCCGTTGTTGGACAAGTACTTGGTGTAAGTCTCAAACGGATGAGTGTTGTCGCCAACGCTCTCGCCAAATAAAGACTTGGAGGCCAAGTTCATTTGGTATACAGAACCTTCAAGTGAAGTGCCAAAGTCCTCTACTAAATTCACAGCAATGCGGCGTGTGTAGCGGCAAGCCTTAGAGTTACCTTGACCTGAGCCTTTGATGTTTTGCTCGCATGAATCGCAACGGTCAGACTGTTTGTTAGCCGAACCAGCATCAGGCGTACTGCCATCATTGGAAAAACAATCAGGCGCGGTTGGCGCGGCTTCGGGAGTCCACTGATTGACGTAAAAGATGCGACCAACTTTAGGAGAAGCATTGATAACGACAACTTCTAAGTCGCCTTTAACCTTGCCCATTTCTTCGCCACCCACAATTTTGCGGAAGATTCCGTTTTTAGGGACGACTCGTTTAATCCCGCTGTTACCAGCAAGTTGTTTTGTAAGCTCACTGACTCCAGCGGTTTGCAGAAAGTCGGGGAGGTCTTGGTTAAAAAGTGTAATGCTGCTCATTTTTCAGTTTTCCTTAGAACGTCTAACTACCACGGTGTATTGATTTTCGACATTCAAACCTCTCGGTAGAAGGTCAGGATTCTCAAGAAGAAAGTCTTTCATGTGTGTTTGATGAAGTCGTTTCTCCAACAGGCCAAATGCACCGGTCTCCTCAATGAAGTCGTACATCGAATCCCAATCATTTGTCCAGTACCGTGATTTAACTGAACGAATGATCGTGCCGTGTTTTGTGCGGATGCTGTCAATACCTTGCTCTTTACAAGTATTCAGCATCTGTGTTTCAAGTACGCCCATCTGCTCATCAAGATCAGCGACTTTTGTTTTGTAGGTTTCTGTGAGGTCGTCCTTGGCATCGCGTATCCTGATATAGATAGCGGCAAGTTTGTCGAGTGGGATGGAAGAAGTGGTGACTTCGTCCTGACCTTCTAATGCGTCCATAGTTAGCTCCAGTTGTTTTGAGGTTTTAGTTTAGCACAAAACTTGACATTGTCAAGTGCTTTCAGAAATAATTTCTTGCCTGTACAAATCAATTATTTTTGTGTGATTACTCACGTTGCCCCGCAAGAGGCTGTACATCTTTGTCTCTATTGGACTGCCCGTTATATGCACGATGGTCATTGGGTTGACCTGACCGGGTCGGTCAATTCGAGCATTGGCTTGTAAGTATGTCTCTACGCTGGAGCAGGGAGCGTACCAAATAATTGTGTCGGCAGCAGTTAGGGTAAGCCCGTGAGATGCTGCTTGTGGCTGAATGATGAGCACCTTGGGGTGGGTATGGTCTTGAAACTGCTGAACCAAAACCGAGCGTTTGTTAACGCTCACATCACCGTTGATGACTTCACAGCTTATGCCGTGCTTGCTCAGGTGCTTTTCTAAGAGTTCGATGGTGTGGGTAAAGGGCACAAACACCAAAACTTTTTGACTTGATTCGTCAATGACTTCTTGCACTGCGTTTAATCTGCCAGATACATCAAACTCTAGGACTTCCCCAGTATCCGTATACACAGCGCCCCCGGATATTTGAAGTAGCTTATTGATCTTTACAGCGGCGTTTACCGCAGAGATTTCTTCCCCATCGGCCTCAATCAACATCTGCTTCTTGAGTACGTTGTAGTACTTGATCTGTTGAGGTGACATCGGGGCATCACGGTCAACAAAAGTCACAGGGGGCAGGTCAAGGCATTGCTTCTTTTCAAACCGGATGGCTGGCTGGAGTGCTTTATGGACAATGTGCTTGGACTCGGGGCGGGGTATCCAGCGGTACTGCCCAACCTTCAACATTACGTTGTCCTTGAACTGCCCAAAGAACATAGGTATGCCGTTGGGGTTCACCAGCTTTGCCAATCCGTAAGCATCCACAGGTGATTGCGCGGCAGGTGTTCCAGTCAACATCCACAGCCCACGTATAACTTTTGTTAGGTCACGCAGGTCTTTCCACCGCTCGGTCTGAGCATTCTTATACGCTGACGCTTCATCTACCACAATCAAATCAAACCCGCCTTTGAGCAGTTCACTCTTAACAATTCCAACCCCATCAAAATTAATGATGACAAACTCTGACCCTGCATTGATGATCTCTTTGCGCTTTTTAGCTGCCCCATGTGCAACGGATACCGTGCGATGGATTGCAAACTTAAACAGGTCTTGTTGCCATGCTGACTTCATGATTGACAACGGACAAATCACTAACACACGCTTGACTAACCCTCGTTGCATCAAATAATCAACTGCCCAAATCACTGATGCTGTCTTGCCTGTACCTTGCTCGTTAAAGCAAAACGCCTTGTTATTGGTCGTTAAAAAGTCGGCTGTAATCTTCTGATGCTCGAACGGTGTGAACCCGTGGGGACGAGGCCACTCATACTCTGATAGATTCATTTTTTCTTTGGCTTGTTAATTTTGACGGTATGGTCTGAATTACGAGTGAACGAACGGTTGGCGCTTGGGGCTTTGAGCTTAAGATTTCCCGAAGCATTGCTCCCCCCTTTGGACAAGGGAACCACATGGTCGATGTCTTTTCCAGTACGGTCAATGCCCTTCTTGTCCATCTCGCTTCTTGCTCGTTGACGTTCAAGGCGAGAATCAGATTCGCCTCTTGCTTTTTGCTGTTCATATTCTTTTTTGTATGGTCTAGGTTTGTTTACGTATGGCATGATTAACTCCTGTTGTATTCACATTGTTTGACCGCGCAGAACTTGCATAGCGGCCCACTGGTAGGGTTCCACACCCCATTTTCCAACGCCGCCTCAATCCGCGCAACACTCATTGCTGGCTTTTCTAGGTACTTTTGCATCATTTCTCTGTGGTGCTCGGCCTTCACAAACTCCTTACTTACCGTAAAGATCAAGGCTGACTTCACTCGGTTGATTTTGGGGAACTTGGCAAAGATACCCGCCGCCACAAGGTCGAGTTGTTTGGTGTCCGCGTACCGTGCACTCTTGCTGGTTTTGTAGTCGGCGGAATGCGCCAAACCCTTTTCTTCGTTCAATACAACCAAGTCGGCAATGCCGTGCCACCATACATTCGGGGCATGGAACTCACAAGCCTCTAAGTCTTTGGTCAAGCCTAACTTCACTTCGCACAGCTTCTCCCCCTCTAAATTTTTAAGGGCATCCAGCGTGTCCTTCATGTACTCAAAGGCTGGCGGGATAGGTTTGCCGTCCCGAATGTATTCCTCTGCTACGGTATGAGCAGTCTTGCCGTACAGCGTTGCCGTTGTGTCAGACTCAACAACGTCCTTGGCTATCTTGGTGTGATAGTACTTCTTTGGGCATTGCTGAAATGTTTTTAAGCTACTGAACGACCATACGATACTCATTTATTACCCCAAAATTTCGTAAAAGAAAGCCACATAACAATGGCGGCTACCAGCAACACCACCCCAAACGCAACGCCAATTACTTTAGCAATCTCCATAGCTCTTTCCATACCCTGCTTCGCAGTTCAGCGGTAACTCGGTTGCCCACGACGGGCGTATACGCATACACAATTCAACGTACTCCTTAGCTGTTTCAGCCTCGGCCTCCGGTGCAATACAAGCGACGGCGTCATGCACTGTCATCACCACGCGATACTTCTTGGCCACCATTAACATCTGCTCACCTATCACGATACGTGCAAGTGCTTGGCATACGTTCTCAATCACTTTACCGCCGTAGATTCGGTTGGGTATGACAGCTTTGCCCTTTTTAGTATCGTACACAAGCTCGGTCTTGCCACTTTCCTCATCTGTTTTTTGCCGTAGGTTGGGGTACTTCAAGCGCAGTCCGTTGGGAAGCAAGATGCCCTCTGACCCATCTACTTTAAGTATGTCACCGCGCCCAAACGCCGTCGTTTGCTCACGGACAATTGCAGGGAGGACATTCGCCGCAGATTTCCATAGTGCAGTAATTTTCGGATATGTATTTCGATACGTATTGATAATTCGTTGCGCTTCTTCAAGCGTAACTTCAACACCAAAAGTTTTAAGTTGCGCCGTAAACTTTGCCGCGCCCATGCCGTAGCCTGCGCCAAGAATCGTCGTTTTACCGACAAACCTCTCGTCTTTGGTAATCTCTTCGACAGCCTTGCCATAGATAGCCGATGCCATGATTCTGTATACATCTTCGCCCCTTTCAAATGCTTCTACCAAATTGTCTTGACCAGCCAGCCATGCCAGCGTCCGCGCCTCAATCTGCGATGAGTCTGAGTCAATCATCACCATACCAAACGGCGCAAAGATAGCCTTCTTCAGCGGGGATGCACGTTGCAAGTTCTGTAAGTTGATCTTGTCGTCACCGCCCCAGCGTCCAGTGTGTGCGGCATAGTAGCGTAGGGGTACAGGCATTGGGCCCCGATTAGCAATCCCAATGAACCGCTCGGTGCGGGTCTCTTCAATCGTTGACTTCGTTCCCAGCCGGGCCGCAACTACTGCTTGTACCCGAGTATCCGGATGCTCTAACAGGGCCTTGAACTCCTCATCCGTCTTAGAGAATGCGTAGGTCTGTTTCCCATTAGCGGGACTCTTTTTCATGGGCGGCGTAACCCCAAAGGATACAAGCAAGTCAGCAAACTGTGGGTTGCTCATCAAGGTGTCTTTGTCAAACTCGTTCAGCAAATCTTCCTTGCGGCGCTTCTCTTTAACCAAGTGAACTTCCAACATCTGCTTGTCCAACTGCAACACTGGCTCGGTAAACATACGGATGGTCAGATCAATCAAGCGTAACTCGATTTTTGGAAAGCCTTGGCTCATCAAACCAAACAAATCCCATGTCAGCTTCACATCGTTCTTGCAGTAGCTTCCATAGTCGGCTAATTCGTCTTTGGTAAAACTCTTGCGAAAGTAATTGATGTACTGCTTGACTTGCTCACCCTTGACCCCGATTCCATAGTAAGTCGCTAGGACTCCAAGACTACCGCCTACTTGCGTACCATGCAATGCTCGCGCCATGCTCAGCGTGTCCAACCAGCCTTTAGGTGTGATGCCGTACTGCCAATTCAGAATAGCTCCGTCAAACACTGCGTTGTGCGCCAGCGCAAGGGAATTCTTCCAGTCAAAGTCTTGGAGGAACTGGTACATGGCTGAGTGTGTACCGCTGAACCATTTTGGCTCGCCATCGTTTACCTGTACTGCAACACCGATAACTTCAAAGCGTGGGTCGCGGATGTACTCCTCAGTGGTCTGCTTGGCAAATCCAAGGTCGCCGCCGTAGGCCGTTTCAAAATCTAACGTGATGATGTTCATTTGAAAAGATTCGAGGATGTGGTTGCCGCCTTCATCTGCTTTACATCTTCTTCGCTAAGGGTTTGCTTGCCAAGTTGCAAAAGGGTGTTGTGTGAATCTTGTTGCTGTGCAAGGGCGTATCTTTTTGCGGTGCTGTACACAAGACTGTCGGAAGTGTCGCTGACATACCCAACAGCCGCGCCCTCACCCTTGATCTGCGCTTGACCAAACCCACTACTACCTATTTGCGCACTGGTGAAGTATGGGGTATCGGCTTTCAGTTGGTTCTCCATCTGATCTTTCAACAACTCGCGCATGACCTTCTCGTCGAACTCTTTGCGCCGTACTTCTTTTAAGCCCTCATGCAGTGCGCCCTTCTCAGGCTCGGTCAAAACCTCACGGAAATTAGCGGCAAACATGAACCGCCACTTCTCAGCATCACCATAAAACTCACTGGGGTTGGACTCCATTCGCCCTACCAACGCACGTACACCTGCGGATAATTCAGCCATTGTTAGCTCCTTCATTGTTTCATCAGTTGGACAAGTTGCTCTAAGTATTCGAGTTGCTCTTCGGCAATAACGGCGGCTGTGCCACCGCATTCTTTTATCTCTCGAAGGTTTTTTTCTTGCAGTGCCGTAGTCGTGCCCTTACCCGCCTTGGCTTCAATAGCAAGGAAGTTTCCGTTGACACAGCATAGAAAATCGGGGACTCCTGAGTTGCCGTAGCCAGTGCCGATGGGCATGGCGTAGTAGACACCGTTGTCTTTCAGGATTTTTTTGATCTTGGCTTTCACTTTTACTTCAGGTGTCTGTGCCATATATCATGCTGTGCCATTGGGTTACTGAGGGCATGTGGTTGTGCGATTGGGTTGGCTCAACTTTGCCGATGGGGTAAATCCAACCAATATTCTTGAGCGCTTTAACACCAGAAACCCATACGTTTGGGTGTAGCGTCTTAGGTCTAAACAGCTTATTGTTTGCGCAGTGGTTCCTAAATTCGTCACCAAGCACAATAGGCTTTTTTGTAAGTAGGTCTTCAGCCAGTCTTATGTATTCTTCTACAAAAACGGGTTCGGTTTCAGCCGCTTTCTTCCAGCACTTGTCTGCGAGTGCCAACGCATTTTCCATTCGTGGTGTCATCTAACGCTCCAATAAAAGTTCAGGCAGCGATAATAACACATTGCTTTACTTTGTCAAGCGACAGACGTAAAAAAGCCGCCCGTAGGCGGCTAGGACTTACCCTAACATTTGTTAGGCTTGGGCGATTGCTCGTTCAAGATACCACTTGGCTTTCTCCAAGTCTTGCTTGCGGTTGCCCTTGTGGTCGGCTCGGCTGATGTACTTCACAGCGTTGCCCAAATGATACGTCAACCCCTTGGCTTCAATGAAGTCGATGGTCTCCATTCCACCTACCTTGTAATGAGCAGGATGGTTCACTGGGTCTGCGGCTGGCTCTTCCATTGTGATTGGTGTGTTGCTTGAGGTGATTTCCATTGGTATCCATCGCGGTGCTCGCTTGCGCCCCTTGGTCAACTCATATATCTGCTCGGCATACTCCTTTGCTGATACGCCCATTTTGTTGGCTAACTCTACCTCGGCGCGTCCAAGAATAAGTTTCTTCGGTTGCATACCCCTCCTGCACATGTACGCAACTTGGTACGAGGTCTTAAACTTTTTGGCTACCTCGCTAGGTGTAGCTGTTGGGTTTACGGTGAAGTACTCGCGCATCTTTGCGGCGCGGCTGGTTTTCTTAGTTGCCATTGTTAGCTCCTTGCTGTTGGCTGTTTACATACTCGGTAAGAATTTCACGAATTTTGGCTTGCTTTGTATACGGATGGTGGGTGTTGAAGTAATCCATCACCTCCATTGGTATCCGCAAGCTCGTATTGAAAAGGGTTGGCTTCTTACCAGCGCCCCGCCCCTTTCGTTTTTTAATTTCCTCCGTCATTTGCTTTCCTTTCAAACCGGCTATCTTTTAGAAATGCTCTTAGCCACTTACCCTTACCAAGTTTTATCCACTCTGCGTATTCGCTTTGCGTTAACTTAACACTCACGCATCGGCCATTTTTTGTCAGTTCACGTTTTTGCACTTTCTTTCCCCTTACTGTAGATAAGCACTTGCTTTTGCTCATTCAGTTTGTCTGCGGCTCTTTGACTTGCAATCTGTCCTGCCCTAGCCCCGCTTGCCATTTGCTTCATCTTTACATCGGTCGAGAACACGCTCGGCCCTTCCCAATCAAATACCGTCCCTGTAGACTTCCGTACAGTCATGTTTGTCTCCCTCCCTTTTTGTTATGAATACCAACTTACACTTAGTACAAACCCAAGCCGAACCAGCCACAACGACAGTCTTTTTATCTGCGTGTGTTCCAGTCAGCTTCCCAAAGAATGTTCTTATACGTTCAAGCATGTTCCCCCCATCGTTTACATAGTTGCCTCACTGCTTCACTCTGCTTCTTTTTCCTTTGACATACTTCGTTGACAGATGCTTGTTTTGCTTTTACCTGTAACTGCCAAGGCGTAAGAGGCTGTGGTGCGTCGGGGAAAAGTCCGTTAATCCCCGCCGTGCCTAACACGGCACTTAGAAAAAGATGTTTAGCTATCATGTGTTCTTCTCCTTAAATTTCTCCAGTACTGCTTTGCCAAACTGCACTTGTCCCCACGGCATGGGTGCGCCTCGGTGTTCTTTCAGCACTTCAAAGTAGACGTTTTGAATTTGCACTTCAGTCAAATCAACCCATGTGCGCTGTGGTGGGTGGGTGTAGAGAGATATCTTTGGTAGATTAACTACTGTTGGCGTTTCCCAACTTGTTAATTTAGCCCACTCAAGTGTGCGTTTTTCAACATTGATATACGCCACAGGCTCTTGGCTTTCCAACTCTGCAATGGATCGTAATTTTGCAGATATAGGTTTCAGCAATTCCAGCGGTAGGCTTTCATCATTCTTGTCAAATTCTTCAATGACAAGCGCCAACTTTAACGCTTCATTCATGCTTGTCCCCTTGCTCTGATGGCTTCAGCCAATCCCTGCACATCGTAGTCGGGCCATCCATCTGCCACCTTTGCACACGCTTCACGCTCTTTGGCGGCTACCAGTTTGGCAAAGATTTCCAAGAATCTTTTTGGTATTGGGTTGGCTGTTTCCTCGGGCGATGGAAACTCTTTCAGCCATTCTTTGCTGGCTTTGTTTGCCATCTCAATAATTTCATCTTTGTTTCGAGCAGGACAATCTCTGCCCTCTCTACAGTCATGGGTGCATGGTGGGCAAGTCATGTGTTCTTCTCCTTCAAATAAAACTCCATTGCAATGCGGTATGGGTCAAGCATGGGCAACAGTAATTCTTGAGGGCCGTAGTAGTAATATTTCGGCTTGCTCTCATCCACTGATGTAACAGTTGTCCCGTCAACAATGTGGTGATACCTTGTTTCATCAACCCGAATGGCGTAGCCCTCTGCCCTTGCCACCGCCAGCTTCAACTCAAGGCTTCCAATGGGAACACGGTTCTTGATGGTGTCGTCTTTCCTAATCAACTCAGTCATGCCACCCCCAGTTGTTGTAAAACTTCTTCTTTTGTCAGTCGGTAGTCCCAGTTGCATCCGTTGGCTTCTTGGCGCAAGCAACTCCACCAAACTGTGTAAGGGTTCTTAGGGTATGGACTGCGCCCTGCGTAGGACAGCTTGTACTTATCCTCCCCCAAAGGTTCAAGTTTGAACTCATTCATCATCAAGTCCTCCGTCCTGCATTGTGAATACAGCCCAACCAATCATGGCGCACACAATTACAAACATGATGGCTCCAACCGCCATCAACGCAGTCATTAAAAAAATACTTACAAGTGCTTCTAACATTTGTTAGTCCTCCCCCATCACTATCACAAACACCTCATCGCTGATACGGCAACCCATGTCGCTTATGAATGTCTCGGTTTCGACAAGTTTCAACATACCTAGCTTAGCCTTCATATCCTCGGGGAGCGTATTATCATTAAAAAGTTGGATAGCGTCACCCATTTTCACTAGGTACTTACCATCATCTTTGATAACAAGCGCGGCTCTACCCGCCTCGAATCGGCTCTTGACATTCTCAATAGTTAGCATCTCCTCACCTATGCGGTTGCGCTCTGCAATAGCTTTGTCGATTCGATTGCGATCAATTTCATGCCATTCTTTAATATGCTCAAGGAACAAGTGAAAGCCAACCCCCGTGATGAACTTACTAGCGGCGGTATGTATAGTGCTTCTATGGTCGTGCATTTCCCTGTCCTTCCTACGTGACTGTTGGTACATGACACCCTCCGCACTCTTCACAGCCTTATCAATACGCTCGTCGGGCTTGAGTTTGAAGAACATCTTCTTGGCTCTCAAAATAGCCTTATTCGCATCCTTGGTCTTGTACCCACCACGGCGCACTCTGTCATTACTGATACGCTCGTTGGAGATACTGATTAACCACTCTCGTCCGTGATACTCTCTACCGATAGTACCTAGCTCCTCGCCAGCTTCGATTACTTTGAACGACATTGCCTTGAGGCTTGATGGTTCGGTAGTGTTGTCATACCCTGCACTCTCCACCACAAATCGCCACAAAGGATTCAGCACAGCCAGTCGTTGCACCACTGGGTCTATCAGCTTATCCACACTCTTCAACTCCCGGGCGGTATCTCTAATTTCCTTTGTCACTTTGTCGCTTGGTTCTACATTGCTCAGTTCTAATGTATTCATGTGTTCTCCTCTATTACTTGTTTGTATGTGTCTGCGTACATCTTTGCCAATTCTTCGGGCGGCACACCTGCCTTGCGACCTGCGTCAACCACCTCCATGATTTGTCGGAAGAACTTAGCCCTCTCCGCTTCGGGAAAGGATTTAACCCATTCTTGAAATGTCATGGTCTCCCCTTACCACTCGAAACGCTTGAGGATGTCGTCCACCTTGGACTTCAACTCACTACGCGCAGGCTTGTGATCTTTGATGTCCTCAATGTCCGCGCCCAACATAGCCAACTCCAACTGTCTACGTGCTTCCTCCAACTTGGGGTCGTTGGTCACGTTCAGCTTGGTCAGCAACCCGCATAGCTCAATGGGGTTAGATATAAGCGTGTCGTGATACCGCTTCTTAGCATCCTCGCCCTCCACATCTGTCAGCTTCTTAGATATGGATTCCAACATCTCATGCAGTCTGTCCCACGGCTCACGCATAGCCTCGGCTAACTTGTTGTCTTGTTGCTTCAAGAACTCATCGCGCATTTCATCTAAGTCATGCGCTGGTATGTCCAAGCGAAAGTCGCCCGCCTCGGGCACAGGTTTAACTGTGCGACGAAACCCAAACTTCAACCTAACATCTTCCAACTCAGGGTAGTCCTCGGCTTTGTACATAGTGCCTAAGTTAATAGGTGCTTCCGTTACAAGACGCGGGTACTCGATGTAGAAGTTGTTGCACATCATGTTGAATGTCTGCTCGAACCCATTCATGGTTTGCTTGTAGTCCATGAACAACTTAGTCGGCAACATGCGCTCACCCTTGTCAGCCCACGGCAACGTGTGCTTGTTGTGATACAGACGAACCCTTGCGGCAAAGTCCGATATGTCTTTGCGTAGGCTAGTACCCGCAAACAAGTTCTTCTTTGTCTGCGATGCCCCACGTACCGCCGATGCGTCCGTGTTTACCTTGTCGGTGATCTCCCTGTCCAGCTTGGATGCAGGCCATACGCTAATATTCAATTCCACTAACACCGCTGATGAACTAATACTCATGCTGTTTCTCCTGTTATTTCTTCAAAGTCTAAGATTTCACTCTCGCCATCTGCATTGCCACGTTCAAAGGCGGCGTACATAAGCTCGTTCGCTTGGTCTTCGTCCTCGGCTTCTACTTCAACCGCTTTGTAGTATCTGAATACCACCACTCCTCTGTATCGTTTCATGTTCTCTCCTAACATTTGTTATGTTCAGTTCTTGATGTGAATGGTTTTGCCATTCGCGGCTTCGCCATCAAAGTAGTCACCCACAATGCACCACAACGTAGGTGCAGTCCACTCGCTACCCCAGTCATCGCCCACGCAACCATCGGTCAGGATGATGACGCACTCGGGCTTGATGTTCTTCTCTTTGAGGTACTCGGATACACAGCTTGGGCTTGTGCCCCCGCCATCCTTGGGTCGAGTCGAGTTGATGATGTCACCGGCTTGCCCATCACCATAGGTCTCATGCCCAACCACACTGCTACCCCAGTACAACAAGTCCACACACGCAGGGTTTACCTCTTCCGCGATACCCTTAACCTCGGATAAGAATTCAGCAAGCTCGTCGTTACCCACCGAACCCGATGTGTCGATAGCGATAACCAAGTGACCAACCTTCTCACCGATCAACGTCGGCATGTACACGCCTGTGGATAAGAACCTACGGTTAACCCTACGCCATGAGGATGCGTCCTTGGAATTGCAGATTGATTTAACAAAGTCCCGCAACACTTCGCGCCAATTAACTTTGGGTTCGAGCAACTCGGCAAGCTCGCGGTCAAGCCCACCCGCACCAGTTCCCGCAATCTTCTGCTGTGCCATCATGCCTTGGCGTATGGCTTGGTCGATCTCGCGCTCAAGCTCCTTCTTCTCCTCCTCGGTCATGCCCTTGGCATCTTGCCAGTCATGGTCATCAAGCCCATCTTCTCCGCCGTCACCATCTCCGCTGCCGCCATCCTCCTTCTCCTGCTTGAGTATGTCAAACACTTGCTTGGAGTTCATGCCACGGAACCGCTCGTCAACAAAGCCCATCGCCTTACCCGCCATCTCGTGCCCCTGTGGATAGCGCGGCATAGCGATAACTGATTCAGTCGGATCGAGGTCTTTGAGCATGAGGTTAATCACGTAGTCACAAGCTCGGTTTGCCAACCGCGCATCCTCGTCATGTAGCTTCTTCCATGTGGTCAGGTGTCGATACATCTTGTGTCCGTTCTCATGGGCTACCAAGAAATTCAACTCCTGCTCACGCAAGTCTTTCACAAACTTGCGCCCGTACCGCTCGTCGCGTCCGTTGGTGCACGCAGTCGGGACGTTATCCACTACGCTAGTACGCCCAACCATCAGCACGCCAGACAGCAATGCAAACTTCGGGTTACGCATTAGCGTGATCTTCGCCTTCTGTACTTTACGTTCTTCTAACATTTGTTAGCTCCTTCATTTAACATTTCACATACCTTCTTACACACAGTCTTGTCCTCGTTATAGAACACGGTCTCCCATGTCTTGTGCCTCTTCACGCAGTAACCCACCACTTCCAAATCCCCTTTGGTAGAGTCGAACTTAGTCACCCACTGCACAAAGTACGGTGCTTCCAACTGCTTACGCAATTCCTTGTGGTCGATCTTTGTTGTGCTCATAACATTTGTTAGAGTAAGTCTTGGTTCTTTGCAACCCAGTCGGCGAACGCCTTAGCACTGAACGCAATGCTCTGCTTCTCTTTAGACTTGGCGATGTTGATAGCGAACACAGCTTGCCACTCGGCATCAAAGCGTTCCAAGTACTGCATGAACGGGGCGATGGTGTCCTTGTTCACACGGCTGATAGCACCAAACACCACAATGGCACACGCACCGGGGCTTGTCGGTATCTTCGTATGCTTAGGGTCTTGGATGGTTGATTCCCACGTTGGGAGTTGGTCGGCAAACTCGATGTACGCTTGCATGTCCCGCGCACCGCTCTCACCGATAGCACCAGTCAACGCCGCAATCACAGCATCGGGGTCGTTCAACTTGCGTGTCCGCACAATGTTGCTTGCAGTTTCTAGAGAACGTGGAGACACGAAAGCCTTCTGTGGTTTCTTCGGGTTGAAGATGTAGGGGTTGTCGCCGTGCCCATCCAAGTAACTCGCCAACACATGAGGGAAACGATTGACCCATGCACACACCTCGGGCTCAATGCCTTTGGGGATAGCCCAGTTCAACCATTGCTCTGCGTCCGGCTTGGCAATCGTTAGGGGTACTAAGCGATTCGCACTGTGCGCTTTCAATGAATCGCCCACGCCATCGGTGCTCATGTTGCCGGTCAAGAACACAATGGTCTGTTGGTCGCCGTTGCTTGGTAGGGGAATGTCACCGAGTCGGGGATTAACCTTCTCAAGCATTGGGTGAAGCATGTTCTTCACAGGGTCAGCGCCCTTGGTGTACTCGTCGAGCATGATGACTAGGGGTTTACGCTCATGTAGTTTGAACCGAGCATTGGGGTAATACCTAGTAGTCTTGCTCTCGTGGTCGATCACCGGCATTGCAATGTCGCCCAAATCCATATTGGGTACGTCGATATACGCATGGTCATAACCAAGCTCTTTGGCAATGGATTCCAGCATAGAACTCTTACCAATCCCCGGCTCGCCTTGTAACAGGAACCGAGTTTCGGGATTCGTGCGAATCAATGTGGATGCTTGGGCAAGGGTAAGTGACTTACCAAATCTAACTTCCGACATATCTAACTCCTCTGATTTACCTAACATTTGTTAGGATTTGTTGAACAAACTAACACACAAAAAACATCTCATTTACAGCTTATAGTATACCACAATGTTACATATAAGTCAAGTAATTAGCGGGTATGACCAGCTTTGAACTCCTCGAACTCAGCCACCAGCTTGTCTCGTACATCCTTGCGCTCAAGAATCACTCGAACAAATAGGTCAGCGCCTTCGGCTCGTTCCTTGTACTTATATGCGTAGGTGGTAGCGAGTACCCCCCAGCAGAACAACGCAATCTCTGTTATTGAAAACTCGATCATTTATTTTCTCCTTTAACTAACATTTGTTATCACCACTCCAACATCCACTTGTCGTACCTACCAGTGGACACCTTACCCATCGGTAACGCCTCACGAACCAACACCTCGTCGGCATGGCGCATGAACAACACCTCGTCAAGTAGTGGCACAATATTCTTCGCCAATACTTTTATGTCATCGGTACGTAAGTCCATCCTGTCGTCGTCTTGCTTCATAGCCAAAGCCAACGCCGCCTTGTAGAAGTTGGTGTGCTTGCCTTCTTCGGGTTGGTCGGGACGAATCAATAGCTCAAACGCATTTGACGATGCCTCGAACTGATGTGGCTTGACTGAAACCCAATTCACATGTTGCTTGCCGCGCTTGTCCATGTAACAGTAGTTGCGTAGGTGTATCAAATCACCGAACACATTCTTGAACTCGCTTTGCGGGATAACCACGCAGTCTCTCACATCGTTTGCCCAAGTGTGTATGTTTATGCTCTCGGTGCGTAGGTTCACGAACCCTTTCAAGTACTTGTAGAACTCGCCGTACCTAGACCTAACATTTGTTACCTCCTTGCGGTTGAGTTTCCACCCATACTGCACAGACGCATTCAACACACGCCACTCGCTGTTGTCTCGCGCCAAGCGCATCTTCTGCTCTTCTCCAAGCACGAACTTGCTACCGCCAACGGTCAATACACTTGAATTGCGTACTCCCTGCGCGGATATACCGAGCACTTGCTTAATGAATTGGTGCGTAGACACTGTGTTGTATGTGTTTGTATATATCACCACCTCACCATCGGGCATGAATGTGATAACCGGAGTCTTGTATAAGACAAGCTCAACAGCTTCTCCATTCTTGCGTATGTGGTAGGTGTCGGCATTGCGCCTCTCCCCAAGCGGTCTGATTTCGGGCGAGCGTCCACGAATGGGCTTGCTGTTGTCGTGTATCCTAAGCGCATCGGCGTAGCTATACATTCTCGGCACTTTTATTACTGTTGCGTATCCCATGATTTACCTTTAAAAAAGTTTGTTGAATTCCATTGCTTGCTTCTCGGTCAGCCCTTCGGCGACATACCCCCATTTGTTCTCTAAGTTCTGCGCCTCCCATTGATACTTGCGTCGAACAAATGTGTGGATGCTCCCATCTGTGTTTTGGAATTGCACGATGCACCACTCGTCTTTGTCTATGTTTTCGGGTATCACGTACAGACCGTTGCGCATCTGCCACTTCCCCATTACATTTCTCCTTCTTGCCAATCTTTACAGTTACACAATTCCTCGTTGCCTGTTTTGTATGCGGCGCAACTCACCATGTGTGTACTCAACGGCTCGGGCTTTATGCCGTGGTACAAGTAGGCGTCAATCATGTTCGCCGCGTCGCTTAGTTTCAGCGTTACATCTGCGTATAACTTAGCCACCATAGACAACTGCTCGGGCGTAGTCTGTGGGTTCTGCATCAACTTGAGCATCGTGTCTTCCATGTGCTTGGTATTCTTGCGTATGCCTTCCCACTTACGCATGAGGATGAATATCTTTGGGTTCCTCATGCCGAACGCCCACGCTGTCGGCTTCGTTTCACTTGCTTTCATCACACACCTCCTGTTGTTTTGTATGCTTTGATTTTCTTCAGCGAGGGGTTGGTTGTCTTGAACCTTTCCTTCGCTTTTCTCATGTTGTTCGCCACGATACTCTCGGCAACCCAGTTGCTGAACTTACCGCACCATCCTGTAACGTAGTATCTACATAACATTTGTTAGGCTCCTAGTTCTTGTGGTATCTCGACTTCATCACCCAACTTGGATGCAACATAGCAACGCATGGCGGCTATCAGTGGTGTTGTACCTACGCACTCATACGGATTGCCTTCGTTGGTTGTGTATGCACTCCATGTTTGTGTGTACTCATCAGGCGTTAACTGAATTGCCTCACGCTCAATAATCGGCCCACCTTGCGCCCAGTCGGTTGAATAGCTGGCGGTTGCTAAATGGTGTTTACCGTCCTTACCTATGTAGGGCGTACCAGCGCCCTCACACTTCGCCACCGCCCAATCAAGCGCGGCTCCTGTCAGTTCGTTCGTTTTCATGCTCTCCACTCCTGTTGCTTCACAGTTATTTTGTACCCCAACTGCTGAATGTAGTTGAGGTCGCATGGGCGCAGGGTTTTGGTTCCTGCGATGTCGGTGAATAGCTTGGCTTTCGCGCATACTGGGTATGCTTTGTCCTCGCCGTACACATTCTTGATTTGTATGGTGATTTCGTTATCTAACATTTGTTAGTCCTTCGTTTCTTCTACATCGTATGCGTGGCACTCGGCGGTGTTATGGCATCGGGTCGGGTCAAATGCTTCTCGCATTAGTTCTTCAGCCTCGGCTTGCGTTTCGGCTTCGACTTCCAAATCTTGGGTGTAAGACACCAAAAGTGTTCCTTTCCATCGTTTCATACTGCCTCCTTGTATTGTTTTAAGTAAGTGATGTATTTCTCCACACTCGCCCATGTTTCGGGTAGGGCTAGGTCGTGCGCGGTAGCAAAATCCGCATTCGCAATCTCACCCATGAGGGCTTGCAAATTCTCTAGCTTGTTTATCATTTCTTCTATGTTCATACTGCCTCCCTTAGTTGTTGCACCACCATCGCATCCCAACCATCTCGGTCGGACTCAGCCCACGCTATTGCTGATTCCTCAGAATCAAACAGCCCATACACCCTCGATGGCTCGTGGTCAAAGAATACTGTGACCACCCATTTCTCTGCGTCTTTATCTAACATTTGTTAGTCCTCCATCTGAATGTCTTTGTTTACCAACTTTTGATACCCTTCGAGTACCTCTCGGTCGTCGTGGTCGAGCACAAACTCAAGCACAAACCCATGCCCAAGGTTGTCGTGTTTCTCCATGAACTCGTATGTCTTGCGGTCGTACAGATACAGCGAACCCGAATCTTTACACCGCAACAACACGAACTTCTTCACTCTTCCATCTCAAAGTAGTCGTAGTCACGGGCGTAATTGTCAACGCGCAACAAACTCAGGGCTTCAATGATTAGGACGTGGGCATCGTCGGGGTTGCTTTGGCTCAGTTCAACTTCTACTGCAACCAATAGCTTCATTGCTTTTTCGTAGTCGTGCTCAGTCATCGTTGTTCTCCTGTGGTTGGTTAACAAAATCTTCTTCTTGCAATGGGGGCAGGGTCATCGCCTTACTCATCATGTGCCATACATCGCGCAAAGACTCCATATCTTCTGAACCGGTGCAAGGTGCGCCGTAGCCTTCGGGCTTTCCGTCCTCGTTGTAGACAACTTCCTGTAAGCAATACCAATCCTCGCCGTTGTTGACTGTTTTGGTGTTGACGATTCGGTAATCCCAAAAAAATAATCCACTCATACTCGGTTCTCCTTCGGGTTAGTCTGCTTCAATGTTATGGGTGCTTGCGTAGCGGTAACAAACTGATAGTTACCCTTGGTGTATTCCTGCACGATGCACCATGACATACGCTCGGTTGTGGCACTGTGCTCGCGGTCACGCTCACAGAATAAACAAAAGGCTTGGTATCGGGATGTTGGTACATCGTCGCCGCAGTCGATACATTCTTTCCAGTCTAGTCCTAACATTTGTTATACCTCCTCAATTTCAGTAACAGTAAAACTCTCGGCAATCATTGACCCAACTTGCAAAGGTTGGTTGTCCATGTAGTAAAAAATGGACTCATCTTCATGGTCTTCCACTTCGTCCCATGATTCGAGAGCAACTCGAACCCCGCTCAATATGCGTGTAGGTTCGTCTGTCCAGTATCCTGAGCAGACTTTGATTGTGTATTTTGTGGTCATGGTTTATTCCCCTTCTACGTAGTTGAGGGCTTCGGTCATGAGATGCCCAAGGATGAATGCGCCGAGGCACATGAGAAAAGTGTGGATGTAACCATCGCCTGTTGTGCCCATGTAGAAAGATGCACTGGCTATGGTGGTGTTGAGTAAGAAATAAAACGGTGTTGACATGATGATCTAACCTTTCTGATGTTTATAACAAATGTTATGTTTTGGAATTGGCAGGGCTTTGTTACGTTCTTCCCAACCAGCATATAGTATACCACAAAGTTACATATAAGTCAAGCATATCGGGCAATGTGTCGGGCATAGGTTGTTATGAAATGTGGTGGAGGTTAAGTTATAAAAAGGGGTCAAAAGTGATGATTTTGGGGGTGTTATGTAACATTATAAAAAACGTAACAGATTAATAAACATAAGGGTTAAATCGAGTAAATCACTTTGAAAGTTATAATGTTATAATGTTATGAGTAAATATATATGGTCACCAAAATAGTTTTGCAGTGGAGAGCTTGGAATGTTATGCACTTGCTGGGCTTCGCCAACTTGGTGGACTCTCATATATGCCCTGTAACATTGTAACATATAACATTGCTTTAAAATCAAGGACTTACAGAGGGCACTCCGTAACATTCTGTAACATTAGGTTTGATTCCGTAACACTAGCCCAAATTTGTTGCGCCCAGCCCCGCAAGTTGGTCGGGAACTGGTTCAAGCCAAAATTTCCCCTAAAAAATGTAACAAAGGCAAAGTTACGAAATAAAACGCAGACGCAAAAAAGCCCACTTCACAATGAAGCAGGCTATGTAGACTGAGTGTTGCCGTCCGGTCTCTCAGCAAGCGTAGGGTTTTTAACAGTATCCCCAAACTGATTCACGCTCGCATAGTACCTCCAAAAACATAACAAATGTTACAAAATGAGGCAGGGTTTCCCCTGCCCCATGTACTTACTTAGTGCCGAGCTTGCCAGTCTCGCCGCCGAGCATTTCAAAGGCTTGCATTAACAAGGGTTTGACATCCTGAGATTTTGATTCAGTTTCATCATTGAATATGCGATTCAGCATAGTGGTTAACTCTGCTAGAGTTTTGGCATCGATGTCGGTTGTACCCTTGACGCGGTTGCCAGCAGTAACATAACCGCTCGCTTCTTTGACACGTTGCCAGTACACGTTAATTGTGCCCTCAGAATAACCCGCGTTCTCCATGTCAGTTTTGAACGCTTTACGCTCTGCCTTGATACCCTTAGTCAACGCCGCGCCTTGGAGGTCGAACCACTTTGTTGTCACGTTGCCAGCAGTGTCAACAAGGTCAAAGCCCTGATCGAGTGCTAAAGAATATCCAGCGATCAACTCGCCGACTTTGCCGATACCGTTAACCAAAGCGGCGCGGGTCTCAACTAAGTTAACAATGGCTGAGGCAATGGGGGAAACTACGATTGTGTTTTGCATTTTGAATCTACCTTATGAAGCACCTAGTAGCAGACTAGGGAACCGATGACAGCATTTTGTTGCCATGTACTTATAATATCATTTTGTACCACAGAATACAAGCATTTTCCGAACGATAATAAAACATAACAAATGTTATATTCGCCAAAAAAATCGACCCTCCTCCGGCTACATTGTTTTGGTTTGACCGACCGAAGACACCCCCGCCCCCCACTTTTATAGCAAAAGGGAGGTAGATACATTGCACACTGTGTTGCACGACCGATCCTCATATTTAAACTTTTCGTAACAATACCCCCCCTCCCCCTTCGTTTTTCCCCTAAGACTACATTTATTTTTACTTTCCAAAACACCCCCCGTCACTTTTTATTTTGCCCAAGCCCCCACCCCTATTATTTTTTCTGTTACATTTCAGCCACCCCTTCTTTTTGAAGTGCCATGATTCAACTTGTGACTACTACGGAACATCCTGTTCCTTTTGATTTGTCCGATGAGCAGCCTAAGACTCATGCGGATAGCATCGCTGTCGCTGTGAACACAGTCGATTTAATAAACGAGTTGGGCCCAAGCGTAGATTTCAATGACGATGATTTGCACAAAGCTGCGGATCTCATAACAGGCACAAAGAAGCCCAATGCGCCAAAGACTATATCTAAGTCAGAAGAGGCAGCAGCGGCTCACCATCTGGTAAAGAAGTTTGACTTCCAAGCGTTTGCCGATGCGCTGCAAGCCAGAAATTTCATTACGAATAAGCTGGTTAAGTTGGCTGACAACGGTGACCCAAAGATTGAACTGAAGGCGCTAGAGTTACTGGGTAAGCATTCGGACATCGGGCTTTTCACAGAACGCAGCGAGATTACTATCCATCACACAACCAGCCAGTCTCTTGAGAACTCAATCAAGGAAAGAGTTAAGCGCTTACTTAACAGTGATGTTACAGATGTGACCCCATTGGATGATCTGGATGCCCAACTTGGTGCGCCAAAGGTAGAAGAACCGGAAGAACATGTACAAGAAACGCCAGAAAATGAGCATATGGCTGAAGACGTGCATATAAAAAGCTAAAAAATGAACACAGAGATCACCCTCAAAGACATAGAGACGCTGATTAACTCAGGAAAGCTCAGCGATTCGGACTTACGGGTACTAGAGACACAGCTAACTAAGTTGGAGAAGCTCAAAGAGCGTGAGCTTGCGCAAGATAAGTTTATTAAGTTTGTGGAAAGGGTCTGGCCAACCTTTATTTCTGGGGCGCACCACAAGAGAATGGCTAATGCGTTCGAGCGAGTGGCTCGGGGAGAGTGCAAACGGCTCATAATTAACATGCCACCCCGCCATACCAAGTCAGAATTTGCGTCTTACCTGCTTCCTGCATGGTTTTTGGGGCAGTTTCCGGGCAAAAAAGTGATTCAAGCGTCCCATACAGCAGAATTGGCAGTGGGTTTTGGTCGAAAAGTGCGAAATTTGGTGGATTCTGAGGTCTACCACGACATATTTCCTGATTTACACCTGCAAAGTGACTCAAAAGCTGCGGGTAGATGGAACACCAGCAAGGGCGGGGACTATTTTGCGATTGGTGTGGGTGGTGCGGTAACCGGTAAAGGTGCTGACGTACTAATAATAGATGACCCACACTCAGAACAAGAGGCTGCAATGGCAGCGAGCAACCCCGATGTGTATGACAAGGTGTATGAGTGGTACACATCTGGCCCGCGTCAGCGTCTCCAGCCGGGTGGGGCTATTGTTATAGTTATGACTCGGTGGTCTCAGCGAGATTTGACTGGGCAAGTAATTAAAGCTGCGTCCTCAAGGAGTGGTGAGGAGTGGGAAGTCATTGAGTTTCCTGCAATCTTACCCTCGGGTAATCCCTTATGGCCTCAGTTCTGGTCAATGGATGAGTTGGAAGCGCTGAGAAATGAACTGCCTAATAGTAAGTGGCAAGCTCAGTATCAACAGAACCCAGTAGGTAATGAGTCAGCTATTATCAAGCGCGACTGGTGGCAAGTATGGGAGCCTAACCATCCACCCAAATGCGAATACATACTTCAGACGTGGGACACGGCGTTCGAGAAAAACAACAGGGCTGACTATTCTGCGGGCACAACATGGGGTGTATTCACCAACGAAGAAGACATGACAAAGAACATTATTCTTCTGAATACGTACAGGAAGCGTGTTGAGTACCCTGATCTGAAACGAGATGTGCTGGCTGAGTACAACATGTATGAACCAGACGGAGTGCTTATAGAGAAGAAAGCATCCGGAGCGCCGTTGATCTATGACCTAAGAGCAATGGGCATACCTGTGCAGGACTTCACTCCCGGCAAAGGGCAAGACAAAATTGCCCGTCTTAACGCAGTCTCAGACATAATCGCGTCTGGGAAAGTATGGGTTCCACAAACTAGGTGGGCTGAAGAATTGGTAGATGAGATTGCGGAGTTCCCATCAGGTGAGCACGATGACTTGGTGGATGCAACGACACTGGCGCTTATGCGCTTTCGTCAGGGTGGGTTCTTGCGCTTACCAAGCGATGAGCCTGAAGACATTCGGTATTTCAAAGGTCACCGCGCTGAGCGGTACTACACAGTATAAGGATTGAATATGAAATTTGGATTGATGGGTGTTAGTTCTGATGGAACTATGTTTACACCGAACGGCAAAAAATTATTTAAGCTGCCCGCTACTTTGGCGTTTGCAGTCCAATCCATCCAGCACTGGGTGGCTAAAAAAACTTGGAGATAAACATGGCAACGAGTTCAATGGACAAAAGTTTGTATCAAGCCCCTATGGGTCTATCTGATTTGGCGCAACAGCCCGATCTGGAGATTGAGATTGAAGACCCCGAAGCAGTTGATCTGCATATGGGCGACATTGACATCGACCTGAAGCCACAAAAAGAAACGGCAGAAACTTTTGACGCTAACTTAGCTGAGTACATGGACGAGGCAGAGTTGGACTCGCTTGGGTCAGACCTAGTTGAAGACTTTGGCAAAGATGTGATGGATCGCAAAGATTGGATTAAGACCTACGTCGATGGCCTGAAGTTATTGGGTCTGAACTACGAAGAGCGAACAGAACCTTGGCAGGGTGCGTGTGGTGTATTTCACCCCATGTTGACAGAGTCAGTTGTGCGTTTCCAGTCCGAAGCAATGATGGAGACATTCCCAGCAATGGGGCCGGTCAAGACCCAGATCGTTGGTGCAATCGACCTACTCAAAGAAGAAGCTGCTGCTCGCGTGCGCGAGGACATGAACTACCAACTAACTGAAGTGATGGTCGAGTACCGCCCAGAGCACGAGAAGATGTTGTGGTCACTGCCACTTGCGGGTTCAGCGTTCAAGAAGGTGTACTTTGATCCAGCCAAAGGTCGTCAAGTTGCGGTGTTCATTCCTGCTGAAGACATCGTGGTTCCCTATGGTGCGAGCAATCTTGAGTCTGCCGAGCGGGTCACGCACGTGATGCGTAAGACTGAGAATGAGATTAAGAAGTTGCAAGATGCTGGGTTCTACCTTGACGTGGACTTAGGCGAGCCAACACACGAGTTGGACGACATTGAGAAACAAAAAGCTGAAGAGCAGGGCATGTCTGCTATCAACGATGAGCGCTTCCGTATGTTGGAGATGCACGTTGACTTGGACTTAGCTGGGTTTGAACACGAGGACAAGAAGGGTAAGAAGACTGGTATCGCACTGCCGTATGTAGTCACCGTGGAGAAGGGCACACGCAAAGTTTTAGCTATCAGGAGAAATTGGTATGAAGATGATGAACTGCACACAAAACGCCAACACTTTGTCCACTACCAGTACATCCCCGGTTTTGGATTCTATGGTTACGGTCTTATCCACCTTATCGGCGGCTACGCGAAGTCGGCGACGATGCTCATCCGTCAACTCGTGGATGCAGGAACACTTTCGAACTTACCCGGGGGCCTTAAGTCTCGTGGTCTCCGCATCAAAGGTGACGATACACCAATCCAGCCCGGAGAGTTTCGAGATGTAGATGTCCCAAGCGGGTCAATAAGAGACAACATTCTGCCCCTGCCGTACAAGGAGCCAAGTCAGGTTCTGTTTGCTTTGTTCCAAAACATAGTTCAAGAAGGCCGTGCATTCGCATCAAGTGGCGACATGAACGTGTCGGATATGAGTACAAATGCGCCCGTGGGCACAACACTCGCGCTGCTTGAACGTACTCTGAAAGTGATGACCGCAGTGCAAGCCCGACTGCACTACACCATGAAGCAAGAGTTCAAACTCTTGAAAGTCATCATCGCTGACTATACGCCCGAGGAGTACGACTATGAGCCAGAAGATGCAGGCCGTAGAGCCAAGAAATCAGACTATGACAGCACAGATGTTATTCCTGTCAGTGACCCAAATGCAGCAACGATGGCACAGAAGATCGTGCAGTATCAAGCAGTTCTTCAGTTGGCTCAGTCTGCACCACAGCTATATAACTTACCTCTGTTGCATCGTCAGATGATTGAGGTGTTGGGTATCAAGAATGCTAACAAGCTAGTGCCCGTGGATGATGACGCTCAGCCTACCGACCCAGTACAAGAGAACCAAGACTTACTTACTGGTAAACCAGTCAAAGCGTTTATTGAGCAGAATCACCAAGCGCATATTCAAGTGCACATGGCAGCGATTCAAAACCCGCAGATTCAGCAGTTGATGCAGATGAACCCACAAGCTCAGGCAATCATGGCAGCAGCTATGGCGCATATCAACGAGCACATTGGTATGGAGATGCGTCGTCAAGTTGAAGAGAAACTTGGTATGTCTATCCCGTCCAAGGATGAAAACGGCGACATACAAAAAATATCACCTGAGATTGCAGACAAGATTGCAGTAATGGCGGCACAAGCATCTCAGCAGTTGTCACAACAAGCGCAACAGCAACAGCAGCAACAGCAAGCTCAACAACAGATGCAAGACCCAATTGTTCAGATGCAGATGCAAGAGTTGCAGATTAAACAAGGCGAGTTGAAGTTGAAACAACAGAAACAACAAATCGACGCTGCCGCAAAAGCAGATCAGATTCGTATTGAAGAAGCACGTATCGCGGCTCAAAAAGAGATCGCTGCTATGCAGGTTGGCGCACAGTCAGCCGCAAAACGAGACCAGTTGAATAAACAGCAGGAAACTGAAGGAGTCCGTATGGGGATTGACGCTGCTAAACACCGCGCTCAATTAGCCGTACAGCAAGCGCAACGGGCGGCGCAAAAAAATCAGCCTAGCAACAAAAAGGGGCAGTAAATGAATTCACAAGCGCTTACATATCTCCTCAAAGAAATTGACAAGTTACGCGAGGATCAAGCCATTTTTCTAAGTGGCGGGGGCGCAAAAGATTTTGCCGAGTATCGGCACGTCTGCGGAGTTATTCGGGGTCTAACTCACGCAGATCAAATTGTCAAAGACCTTGCAAAGAAAATGGAGTATTCCGATGACTGAATTTGATGTCACTGCTGTCGATTTGACAGGCATTCTTAATACGAGTGCCGAGGATAAAGCAAAGCAGTTGCCCGACCCAAAAGCTTTTCGCCTTTTGTGCGTCGTCCCTGAAGCAATGGAAGAGTTTGCAAACAGCGATATTGGTATTGTGAAATCAAGTCAATCTATGTATTACGAAGAGATACTGACCCCAGTACTGTTTGTGGTCAAGGTTGGCCCTGATGCTTATAAAGACACCGAGCGGTTCCCTAGTGGGCCATCGTGCAAGGAAGGTGATTTTGTCATCGTCCGACCCAATTCAGGCACCCGTCTGAAGATTCATGGCCGCGAATTCCGCATCATTAATGATGATTCGGTTGAGGCTGTTGTGGAAGATCCGCGCGGAATCACCCGTGCTGCATAAGGAGTAATACATGGCAACACAAAAGTTTGAAGACTCTTATGAGTTCCCCGACGAGAAAGAAGAGAAAGCTGCTGCTGAAGAGAAGTTTGAGATAGAAATTGAGGATGACACCCCACCGGAAGATCGTGGGCGTAGACCTATGAAGGCAAAGGTTGACGACGTTACCGAAGATGAACTATCTGAATACGACGAAAAAGTCCAAGCCCGGATTAAAAAACTAGGCAAGGGCTACCATGACGAGCGCCGAGCAAAAGAAGAAGCCCTACGTGAACGCCAAGCGGCTGAAAACTTTGCCAAGCAAGTCTATGAAGAAAACAAAAAGCTTCAACAACAGCTTTCTAATGGAAGTAAAGTATACATTGAGCAGTACCAATCCACCGCCCAATTAGAGCTTGATTCCGCAAAAAAACGCTACAAAGAAGCTTATGAGGCTGGCGATGTAGATGACATTACTGAAGCCCAAACTGAAATAGCTAAGGCTACTCTTAGGATGGACAAAGCTTCTGGACTAAGACCTATCGAAGTGGAAGAACCTGAGTTCCAAGCTCCGCAGCAACCAGAGCAACCTAAGTTAACTCCTCGCACTAAAAAGTGGGTAGATGCCAACAATGATTGGTGGGGGGTTGATGAAGAGATGACTATGACTGCAATGGGTATTGACAGGAAGTTACAGAAAGAGTATGGTGCGGATTATGTAGGTACTGAAGAGTACTTTCAAACCATCGACAAAACGATGCGCAAAAGATTTCCTGAACACTTTGAAAGTGAACAGAGCTATGAGGAAGACGATCCGCCTCCTAAGAAAAGGGCGTCGCAACCGGAAGAGGAGTATGAAGATACACCCCGCCGTGCAACAAGAATTACTTCGCCCGTGGCACCTGCCACACGGAGTACTCCACCTAGTCGTATTCGTTTAAAAGCATCAGAAGCCGCCACTGCGCGTCGCCTTGGGGTGCCCATCGAAGAATATGCCAAACAGGTTGCTCTACTTAGAAAAGGATAAAAAATGGAAAACACTGAAGTTACTAAATCTGGAAAACCGCAAATTCGCTTAGATCGTGCGTTGGATACTCGTCAAGAGATGCAACGACCAACATCGTGGCGTGCGCCAGAAGCTTTGCCTTCACCCGACGATAGGCCCGGTTGGTCACATCGTTGGATTCGTACTAGCGTACTGGGCAATAGTGATCCATCTAATATCTCCTCTAAGTTGCGTGAAGGATACGAACCCTGCAAAGCAGATGAATATCCAGAACTCATGATGCACGCTTCCGTTGAAGGACGCTTTAAAGGCAATATTGAAGTTGGTGGGTTAGTACTTTGCCGTATCCCAGCCGAGTTTATGCAACAACGTGATGCTCACTTTGCCAAGATAAACAAAGCACAAATGGACTCGGTAGACAACACTTACATGAAAGACAATGATCCACGGATGTCAAAATTCGCGGAAAGATCGTCCAAAGTAACATTTGGCACAGGTACTTAAACTTTTTTAAAAGGAGTCTTAAATGGCTTATCCCGTCGTATCAGCTCCATATGGGCTGTTGGCGCAAAACCTAATTGGTGGTCAAGTATTTGCGGGTTCAACCCGTATGTACAACATTCAATACGGTTATGCAACCAATATCTTCTATGGTGACTTTGTTGTACTATCACGCGGCTTTATAACCCGCGCCTCAGTTGGTACTGGTACTGGTTTGAACCAGACCACTGGTATTTTCTTAGGTTGCACATACACCAACCCCACAACTAAGCAAAAGTTGTTCTCTCAATATTGGCCCGCAAGCACCGCTGCCGGTGACTGTCAAGCCTATGTTTATGATGATCCTGATGCTGTGTTTAAAGCTGTTGTGTGTTCTTCTGGAACTACCATTGCTTCTGGCGCTATGGCAATGATTGGCACTAACCTGTCAGCCATTAACAATACTGGTAGCACAACTACTGGTAACTCCGCCAATGCTGTTCTGGCTCCTTCTGCTACTCCTGTTACCACCACCCTGCCTTTGCGCATGGTTGGTTTAGTTCAAGAGACCGCAGTTTCGTTGGGTACTGTTACTTTCAGTTCGGGTACAACTACTCTTACTGTTAGCGCTTTGCCTTCCGCATTGCCAGTTGGTACAGACGTTTCTGTGGTGACCACAAGCGGTCAAATTGCACAGACAGGTTCTTTTGTAGCTACCGCAGCCGCCGCAGGCGACACATCAGTTGTGTTGAACCAAGCCGCTACGTTCACATTGAACTCTGGTGTTTACACATCGACTGTGGCTTTCACCCAGTATCCTGAAATTTTGGTTAAATTGAACCAAGGTTTGCATGGCTACTATTCCGCCACTGGCGCATAAGGAGTTACTTAAATGGCTATTTCACGCGCACAACTACTTAAAGAACTCTTACCCGGACTGAACGCATTGTTTGGCATGGAGTACGCTCGTTATGGTGAAGAACATAAAGAGATGTACGAAACCGAAACCTCTGAGCGTTCTTTTGAAGAAGAGACCAAACTGTCTGGCTTCTCAGCCGCACCTGTCAAGAACGAGGGCCAAGCCATCGCTTATGACAATGCTCAAGAGGCATGGACTACCCGCTATAACCACGAAACCATTGCTTTGGGTTTCTCAATCACTGAAGAAGCGATTGAAGATAACTTGTACGACAGCTTGTCTGCTCGTTACACCAAAGGTCTGGCTCGTGCTATGGCTTACACCAAGCAGGTAAAAGCTGCCGCTACTATCAACAATGGCTTCTCCGCTCAGTATCCCGGCGGCGACGGCGTTGCTTTGTTTAGCACTGCCCACCCCTTGGTTTCTGGCGGAACCAACTCCAACCGTCCTGCCACTGCTGCTGACTTGAATGAAACTTCGTTGGAAAACGCTGTTATTCAGATCGCTGCATGGACAGACGAGCGTGGTTTGTTGATCGCCGCTAAGCCCAAGAAGCTGATTGTTCCTCCTGCATTGCAGTTCGTGGCTACCCGCCTGTTGGAAACCAACCTCCGCGTTGGAACTACCGACAACGACATCAACGCATTGAAGAACAACGGTTCTATCCCCGAAGGCTACACCATTAACCATTACCTGACCGATACAAACGGCTGGTATTTGACTACTGATGTGCCCAACGGCCTGAAGCATTTCGTTCGTTCACCCCTTGCTAACAGCATGGACGGTGACTTTGATACCGGCAACGTCCGTTACAAAGCCCGCGAGCGTTATTCGTTCGGTTGGTCTGATCCATTGGGAATGTATGGTTCCCCCGGTTCGTCCTAATCAGACGGTAGAAAAAGGGAGCTTCGGCTCCCTTTTTTATTGCACAACTTTTTCTTTTGGTGTATATTGAACGCATTCCGGGAAACCCGGCGTATCAAACAGTCCCGGCTGACCTCATGCAGATTGATACGCTATAACGCATGGAGAATTAAACATGGGATTCGCAACTCACCTTGGCCCTTGGTTGTTGGGCACTGTTAAAAACACAACCGGTACGACTGCTGGCACTATCCGCAACATGGGCGCGACTATGGTTGCGCAGTCTAAATCAATTTTGTACACGGACATTACGGCGGCTACGGTTGCTTTTACAATTCCTGCTGGTTCGCAAATTATAGACGCTACGTTTAATACCACTGTTGCATATGCAACTACCACTCCTACATACGTTTTGCAAGTAAATGGCGTAGCCATTAATACAGCAGCTAACGGTAGCGTATTCACAAACACAGGTATTGTTAACTTGTTGCTTGGCAATAACAACGCCGCTGGCGCTGTGCTGTGTAACAACGTAGGTACGACAGACGCAATCATCACATTTACACAGGCCAACGTCACTGCCACCTCTGGTGCTGGCGTCCTGACTGTAAGATATATCGTCAAAGATTCTGACGGCTCTGCCAATCCTTCACAAGCGTAATCAAGGGGCTTCGGCCCCTTTTAAAAGGAGTTTGGTATGCAACAGACAGACGTAAAGTCAACGCATTTAAATGCTTCGGGCGTAATATTTGCTGGGCGAGCACGTATCAAGGGGTATCAAATTGCACCAAGTGGTACGGCTGGTCAGATTGATTTTTATGACAATGCAACAACTAATAGCGGCAATATTTTGTTGTCCGTGGATACAACTGTAAACACAGCAATTATTTCTACAGCTATTCCCGCCGAGGGAATTTTGTTTCAGAATGGCGTGTATGTAGTTTTACCCGCAAGCACAAAAATTACAGTGTTTTATGGCTAAGAAAAAAGGCCCCGTTCTTTCGGTTGGTCGCGGTGAAAAGCTGCCTGCTTCCAAGGGAGCGGGCTTGACCGCCAAAGGTCGTGCCAAGTACAACGCAGCAACAGGAAGCAATTTGAAGGCTCCACAGCCCGAAGGTGGCCCACGCAAGAAGTCATTTTGCGCCCGTATGTCTGGTATGCCCGGCCCAATGAAAGATGAAAACGGTAAGCCTACCCGTAAGGCGGCTTCCTTAGCAAGATGGAAGTGCTGACATGACCGAACAAACAGATACCGTAAAAAACGTATTAGACGCCGTAGCAGTCTTTACCACGATTGGTACATTTTTAAATCTACTCACCCCCGTATTCGGTTTTATCGGTGCGGTGGTTGGTGTCATGCGTATTTACGAAATGGCTACAGGCAAAGAGTTCTATACGTTGTTCCGTAAAAAGAAAGACGACGATGCCAGCAACAAGCCTTAAACAAAAAAAATTCATGGATGCTGTGGCGCATAACCCAGCGTTTGCTAAGCAGACTGGAGTTCCTCAGTCTGTTGGCAAGGACTTCAGTGAGGCCAGTAAAGGCATGAAGTTTGGTAGTGGGTCTAGAACCCGTGCAGATTCCCAGTCAATCAACAGTCCTAAAACCAATCAAGGTAAACAGGAACTTTTTAAGAAAGGCGGAAACGCTATGGCAACAAAAATGAACCCCGGCTTCATGGCAATGATGGCCAAGAAAAAAGATGGCATGAAAAAAGGCGGCATGAGCATGGCCGCTTTTGAAAAGTCTGGCAAAGATGTTGAGAAAAAGGGCGTGAAAGAAGGCTCTAAAGCTGACATGGCTATGGACAAAAAACAAATGATGATGAAAAAAGGTGGCGCTGCTAAGAAGATGGCTTCTGGTGGTTCAGCTTCCGCTCGTGCCGACGGTATCGCTGTCAAAGGCAAGACCAAGGGCAAAATGCTCGCCAAGGGCGGCAAAGCCTGTTAAGGAGAAGTCATGTACGACGATCTGGAAAAGAACAAAGAAGCACCTAAAGAACCTGATGACGCATCGGCTGGACGTAAGTTTGGTAAGGATGAACCCGGTATGCCCGAGCAGCTTGGCAGCAGGATTCGTGTTGACGGCAAGCCTATGAAGCCAGAGAAAAAAATGGCTGGTGGTGGTTCTGCTTCCAGTCGTGCTGATGGCTGCTGTACCAAAGGTAAAACTCGCGGAAAGATGGTGTAATCATGGCAACCAGACCAAGACGCGGAGATGATTTACCCCCTCTTGAGGGTAGCCCTACTGGTGGCAACAGTATGAGTATCAAAGATACTAAGTACAGCAGTATGCCTTCTTTTAGAAGCAACGCTAGCGTAATGGATGACATTAAAAAGATTACCGCTTCACCCACGAAGGCAAAAGGCGCGGCAAAACGCGCAGTTGAATTAGCTGAAGAGCGTGCTATCAACAGGATGGCCGTAAGAGGCGCGGGCGCAGCAGGTGCGGGCGCAGCAGCTAAAGCCTTGACCAGCGAGGACAAACCCAAAAAAGCTAGTGCAGCGGCAGAAGACTATGAAGATATGTCCGGGGATGTTTCCGCAGATTTTTCAAACCCCACTGGCGTTGCTGGTACGGGTATGAAGAAGGGTGGCATGACTGCTTCCCGCCGAGGCGATGGAATTGCTCAACGTGGCAAGACCAAGGGCACTATGGTGATGTGTGGTGGCGGTATGTCTAGGGGCAGAAAATGATAGCTTCTCGCGGTATGGGTGACATTAATCCGTCCAAGATGCCGGGGAAGAAGACTATTCGTCGCAAGGATAAACCGCAGGATGTAGATATGTATGCCGAAGGCGGAAAAGTTAACGCCGCTGGTAACTACACAAAACCTGATCTGCGTAAGCGGATTGTGTCTCAGGTCAAGGCAGCAGCAACACAGGGTACTGGGGCAGGCCAATGGTCAGCCCGCAAAGCTCAGTTGGTAGCCAAGAAGTACAAGGCTGCTGGCGGGGGGTATAGAGATTGAAAGCGCCGCAACAGTCTCTTAAGGATTGGGGCGATCAAAAATGGAGAACCAAAAGTGGCAAACGCTCTACTGACACAGGTGAAAGATACCTTCCTGAAGCTGCAATCAAAGCTCTCAGCCCTGCTGAGTATGCTGCGACAACCAAAGCAAAAAGAGCCGGAAAAAAAGCCGGAAAGCAATTTGTAAAACAACCACCCAAGGTGGCAAAGAAAACAGCGGGGTATAGATAATGGCTGAAAAGTGGATTCAAAAAGCAATCAAGAAACCCGGTGCATTGCGTGCCGAATTGGGCGTAAAAGGCGATAAGCCTATCCCCGCTAAAAAACTTGCGGCTGCGGCTAAAAAACCCGGCAAGTTGGGTCAACGTGCTCGTTTGGCTGAAACCCTCAAGAAAATGAAGTGACATGGCAAACACCTCCGGCGTAACCAGCTTTAACCTAGACCTCACCGAGTTGGTAGAGGAGGCGTTTGAACGCGCTGGTGGTGAGCTTCGCACCGGATATGACTTGCGTACAGCAAGACGCAGTTTGAATATTATGTTTGCTGATTGGGCAAACCGTGGCATTAACTTGTGGACGATTGAGACCGGCACGATTGACTTTGTGCAAGGCCAGAACACCTACGCCCTACCCGATGACACCATTGATTTGTTGGAACACGTTATACGTACAGGTGCGAACGTAGCTGCAACTCAGGCTGACTTGAGTATCACCAGAATTAGCGTTTCTACCTACGCTACGATCCCCAACAAGATCCAACAAGCTAGACCTATTCAGGTTTGGATTCAACGCTACAACGGTCAAACTTCACCGACAGGGTTAACCCTGAGTGGCTCTATTACAGCTATTGATACAACAATCACTTTAAATTCCGCAATTGGCCTGCCTGCCGCTGGGTTTGTGAAGATTGAAAATGAGATTATCAACTACAGTTATATCTCAGGAAATACCCTGTATAACTGCTTCCGTGGGCAGCAAAACACAACCGCCGCAAGCCACGCAAGCACAACTGCTGTGTACTGGCAGCAAGTTCCCGCAATCACCGTTTGGCCTACCCCAGACAATGCACAGCAATATCAGTTTGTGTATTGGCGCTTGCGACGTACCCAAGATGCAGGTGGCGGTGTCAACATCATGGACGTGCCATTCCGTTTTATCCCTTGTATGGCGGCTGGCCTGTCGTATTACATTGCAGGGAAAATCCCTACTGGCATGGAACGCATCCCATTCCTTAAGTCTCAGTATGACGAGGCGTGGGAGCTTGCAGCATATGAAGATCATGAGAAAGCAGCTTTGAGACTTGTACCCCGCCAAACCTACATTGGGAGATAGATGTGGGCAATCGGTTTGCTAGTGGCAAATTTGCGATTTCGGAGTGTGATCGGTGCGGACAACGGTTTAAGCTGAAGGTTCTGAAGACCGAGATCATTAAGACAAAGCAATATAACTTGCTGGTTTGCCCCGAGTGCTGGGATCCAGATCATCCTCAGTTGCAGTTGGGGATGTGGCCTGTTGATGATCCACAGGCTTTGAGGAACCCTAGACCTGACCGCAGTTATGTTCTGTCTGGGCCAAATGGGTTGCAGCTTAGCCCAACCGGTACTGGGATAAATGGATCAGGTACGGTGGAAGGTGGTAGTCGAATCTTCCAATGGGGATGGTCGCCGGTAGGTGGGTCTCAGGCAAATGACGATGGGTTAACACCAAATAACTTGGTATTAGCTGTAGAACTTGGTACAGTTACGGTAACAACGACTTAAGGAGTCAACATGGCAAAAATGGAATCAAGCGCAATGGATAAAAAGCAAGATGTTGCTTTAATCAAAAAGGCGTTTAAACAGCATGACACCCAAGAACATAAAGGCGGCAAAGGCACATCATTAAAGTTAGCTAAAGGCGGCAAAACAAATGAAATGATGAAGCAGTATGGTCGCGGTATGGCTAAGGTTGTTAACCAACGCGGAAGCGCAAGGGGCAAATAATGGCTAAATTTAGCATGAAACAAGGCGGTAAAGAAGTTGGCAATGCCGCTGTATATGCAGCGCCACACACAATGAATGGCAAAGCTATGAAGGTTACTTCAAACGGCAAAGAGCCAAGCAGTAGTGATCTTAGTACGCTTGACGTGAGCGTTGGCGCTATCAGTAAGTCTGCTGGTAACGAGCCTATCAAAACCGACGGCATCAAAATCCGTGGTACTGGCGCGGCTACTAAAGGCTTGATGGCGCGTGGGCCAATGGCATGAACTATACCTCGTTGTATAACACGATTCAGTCATACACGGAGAATCAGTTCCCCGATGTATATCTTGCAAGTGGGAGTACCGTATCTGCAACTACGCAGATCAATACTTTCATTACGCAGGCTGAACAACGTATATACAACTCGGTTCAGTTCCCATCGCTTCGCCGCAATGTTACTGGCTTCACATCCGCAAACAACAAGTACCTAGCCTGCCCGTCTGATTTTTTGGCTACATATTCAATGGCAGTTGTTGCCGCTGATGGTAGCTATGAGTATCTGTTGAACAAAGACGTAAACTTCATACGGCAAGCGTACCCAACACCAACAGACACAGCCATTCCCAAGTACTACGCATTGTTTGGCCCATCGTACTCAAGCAGCAACGAGTTAAGTTTTATTCTTGGCCCAACACCTGATGCGCTTTATACAATGGAGTTGCATTACTTCTTTTACCCTGAGTCAATTACAGTAGCCTCTTCTGGTCAAACATGGCTGGGCGACAACTTTGATACGGTTCTGCTGTACGGATCCCTTGTTGAAGCTGCAACTTTCATGAAAGCCGAGCAAGATATGGTGGCTTTATATAACGGAAAATATACGGAAGCCCTTGCTCTGGCTCAACGTCTTGGTGACGGACTTGAAAGAGGTGATGCATACCGCAGTGGTCAGTACCGTCAAGCGCCTTTGCCGCAGAATAACGGGGTGCGTTAATGGCATTTACAGGCAACTTCTCTTGCAATACCCTGCGTAGTGGCTTGGCTAATGCGTCAATCAACTTAACGACTGATACATTTTATCTTGCTTTATACACAAACGCAGCTACGCTTGATGAAACTACCACAGCATATACCTCTATAGGCGAAGCCACCGGCGGGAGTTATGTTGCTGGTGGACAAGTTGTAGCCGCCACAGTTTCTTCTCAGGTTACAAATTCCGGCAGTGTTGTCTATGTATCTTTTGCATCTCCAGCATGGACTGGGGCGATCACTGCTCGTGGGGCTTTAATTTATAAAGCTGGAACAAATGGCGCTATTTGTGTTTTGGACTTTGGTAACGACAAAACATCTACCAACACTTTCACCGTGACGATGCCTGCTAATACCAGCACATCTGCACTTATTCGACTTGTTTAAGGAGTAACCATGTTCAACGATAAAATTAAATCACAAGACGTAGCTGCAAGCAGCTTGATTGCCGGTGGCTCCGCTGCTGAGAGCGCAAGCGCAGCAGGCGTTTATAAAGTCCAGTGCCATGACGCACAGGGCAATCTGAAGTGGGAAGCTGATGCTCCTAATTTGGTGGTGAACGTCGGTCTGCAAGACATGAATTCCAAGTACTTCACAGGTAGCGCATACACTGCTGCTTGGTATTTGGGCTTGTATGGTGCGGGTTCTACCAACAACCCTGCGGCTGGCGACACAATGTCTTCTCATGCTGGTTGGACTGAAGTTACGGCTTATAGTCAAGCTACCCGCCCCGCCTGCACATTCGGTACACCCACAACAGCCAACCCATCAGTGGCTACAAACTCAGCCTCACCTGCAACATTTAGCATCAACGCAACAACTACAGTTGGCGGCGCTTTCTTGACCAGCAACAGTACCAAGAGTGGTACAACAGGTACGTTGTATTCAGCAGCAGACTTTAGCTCCCCCGGTGATCGCGCAGTTGTTTCAGGCGACACATTGTCCGTAACTTATACACTCAGCTTGGCAGGTTAATCATGGCAACAACATTTAAAAAAGGCGATGTCGTCAAAGCTGTCGCAGTAATTCCCCAAGGCCCCGTTGCTGCTTTGCGTATGGATGAGGACGGCAACGTCACTTATCTTGTTGAGTGGACTGATGTGGATGGTAATGTGCAGCAGCGTTGGTTTGAAGAGTCACAACTGACAGGAGCATGATAAATGGCCTTAGTCCTCGCAGACAGAGTCCGTGAAACCACCACAACTACAGGCACGGGTTCTGTAACGCTTGCTGGTGCGTACACAGGATTCCAAACATTCTCCGCCGGAGTTGGTAACTCCAACAGCACTTACTACACCATTGCCAACGTCGTGTCTGGTGAGTGGGAAGTTGGTATTGGTACTTATACATCTGCGGGTAACACGTTATCTCGTACAACTGTTTTATCTTCCAGCAACGCAGGCGCGTTGGTTAACTTTGGCGCTGGATCAAAAGATGCGTTTGTAACTCAACCCTCTGAACGGGCTGTGTATGTGGACTCCGCAGGCACAACGGTTAACGTCAACGTATTGGCAGCTACTGGGGATTCATCGTTTACCTCAACAGGTGCGGTGCAGATTTCAGCCGGTACAACAGGCCAGCGTCCCACAGGCGCGGTAGGCAAGATTCGTTGGAACAGCACTTTGTCTCAGTACGAGGGCTACGACGGAGCTAACTGGACTCTCTTGGGCGGCGCGGTAATTACCAATGACACAACCACTGCAAGTAATTTATACCCAACCTTCTCAAGCGTAACGACCGGCAACGCCTCAACTCTTTACACAGGCAACGCCAAGCTGTTGTACAAGCCAAGCACTGGTGAGTTGCAAGCATCAGTACCTGTTGCATTGAATGGTATTGTGGTGAACAGCCTGACCGTAGCTACAAGCTACACAATTGCTTCAGGGTACTCGGGTATGTCAGCAGGCCCAATTACGTTGAGTAGCGGTGTGGTTGTCACAGTTACATCTGGCTCACGCTGGGTCGTTCAATAAGGAAACAATATGAGTTCAGTTGTAATCAATGGCGATACCAGCGGTTCCGTAACGCTATCTGCTCCTGCGGTAGCGGGTTCTGTTACTGTGACTTTGCCGTCCACATCAGGGACGATGGCTGTGACTGCTGGTTCGCCATCTTTTACTACCATTACCACTACAAGTGACGCAACCATATCTGGACTCACAGTAGGCAAAGGTGCTGGCGCTGTATCCAACAACACTGCGGTGGGTGTGAGTGCTTTGGCGGCTAATACAACAGGCGCTGTTAATACAGCATTAGGTAATCAAGCCCTGTTTTCAAATACTACTGCTTCTTATAACACCGCTATTGGCAGTCGTTCATTAAGAACAAACACAACTGGTGCTAATAACTCCGCCTTTGGTGAATCAGCTTTATATTCAAACACAACTGGAGGCAACAATACCGCCATTGGTGAAGAAACCCTCACCCTCAACACCACAGCCTCTAACAACACTGCTGTAGGTTATCAGGCTGGGTACAGTAATACGACTGGTGGCCCGATTACCGCCATAGGTCGTTATGCCCTGTATGGCAATACAACAGGAACAAACAATACTGCGGTTGGATATAACAGCGGCGCAAGCATTACGACTGGTGCATATAACACTGCTGTTGGTGATACTGCTCTTTATAACAACACCACAGCCTCTAACAACACTGCTGTAGGTTATCAGGCGGGGTATAGCAATACAACAGGTAACGTAAATTCCTTTTTTGGAAGGCTTGCTGGTTACAACAATACAGCTAGTGGAAATAACTTTTTTGGTGCTGTTGCTGGATATGGAAATACAACAGGTGTAGAAAACTCAGCTTTTGGTGGTTCTAATTCTGTAAATTCCGCATTAAATAACAATACAACAGGTAGCTACAATTCTGCTTTTGGTAATGGTGCATTAGGTAGCAACACCACCGTCTCTTTCAACACCGCTATTGGCGCTCAAGCTGCATACTCAAACACGACTGGTCAGGTTGTAACCACCGTTGGCTATCAGTCAATGTACGCCAACACTACTGGTAGCGATGCTATTGCGATGGGTTATCGTGCTTTGTACGCCAACACAACAGGAAACTATAACGTAGCTCTTGGGCATCAAGCCCTTGTTTCCAACACCACAGCATCTAACAACACAGCAGTAGGTTATCAGGCGGGGTATAGCAATACAACAGGCGTAAACAACTCGTCGTTTGGTTATCTTGCTCTAAAAGATAACACGGCTGGAAACAACGCCGCTTTTGGTGCTTATGCTTTATATTCTGCTAGTTCAACAAACGGCCATGCCGCTTTTGGTACGGCGGCCTTGGCAAGCAATACCACAGGGACAAACAACACTGCCGTAGGGTCAGGAACAATTGGCACAGTAAATGGCGCTTTAGGGGCAAACACCACTGGTTCTTCAAATGTAGCGGTAGGCACTGCGGCACTGCATTACAACACCACAGCATCTAACAACACTGCTGTAGGATATCAGGCGGGGTATACAAATAGCACAGGGGCTGGTAACACTATTGTTGGCTATCAGGCTGGATACCAAATTCAAGGTAGCAATAACACTGCATTTGGTAATAACGCAGGAGCAGGTGGGGCGGCATCGTCAGGAACATACAACAGTTCTTTTGGCATTAACGCAGGTTCTGCAATAACTTCTGGTTCTAAAAATACAATTATTGGTTCTTATACGGGCAACCAAGGCGGCTTAGACATTCGCACAGCAAGCAACTACATCGTGTTGTCTGATGGGGATGGGAATCCAAGATTTTATTCAGACGGAAATGATTTTTATTTCAAACCTTCTGCAACAGGCACAATCTACAATTCAGGCATTTACGCAAATACTACAGGCACAGGAGCCAATGTCGTAGTTAACTCCAATGGCAGTTTAGTACGCTCCACATCATCTTTAAAGTATAAGCAAAATGTAAAAGATGCTGTTTTTGGTATTGCAGATGTAATGAAGTTGCGTCCTGTTACTTACGAAAGTAAAAATGAAACAGAAGCTGGCATAACTTATGCTGGCTTGATTGCTGAAGAAGTTCATGCCGCTGGTTTAACAGAATTTGTTCAATACGCAGAAGACGGAAGCCCTGATGCTTTGTCTTATGGAAATATGGTTTCTCTCTGCATAAAAGCCATCCAAGAACTCAAAGCTGAAATTGATGCACTTAAAGGAGCATGAACATGAATGAAATCACCGCAGAACAAATTGCACAGCACTACTCAGCCGCAATGGATAGCGTGGCTTTGATTAACGCAGGAAAGCCTGAGTTGATGACTGATGCTGATTGGGCAGACACTCTCAAGAGGAATCGTGACCACTTGCAAATTATGCTTGCAAAAGATTATTGGACAGACCAAGATTTAACCCCGCTACAACAGGCGGCAGGAGAATAAATTGACCACAACAGTTGACGCAAACAATTCCAGTGGTTTTAAAGTAACCGCTGACACATCGGGGATACTGCAACTACAGACTAATGGTACTGCCGCAGTCACTGTGGATGCTTCACAGAATGTGGGTATTGGTGTTACTCCTAGTGCTTGGGGTTCAACAACTAGAGCAATTGAGTTAAGCGCAACAGGCCCAAGTTATCTTGCTTTTAATTCAACCACAAATCCTTATGGGTATATCTATGCCAATGCCTATTACAACGGCACAAATAACATTTATAAAAATAATGGATATGCAAGTGTTTACTCTATAAATAATAGCGGTCAACACCAATGGTTCAACGCCGCATCAGGCACAGCAGGTGGCATTATCTCCTTCACCCAAGCAATGACGCTCGATGCTAGTGGGAATTTGGGTATTGGTACTAGTTCTCCTACACAAAAACTTGAAGTTTCTGGAAATATAAAACTTGGTTCATCAGGTTCAACACTTATTTATGGCCCAGCGACAACAGGCCGTTCGTTTTTTTCAAACTCAGATACCACTGCTTATATAGGTATTTATGGGTCTGCTTATGGGTCAGGTCAAAATTCCACCATTCAACTTGTGACTGGAACAAGCAATGTAGTGACACTAGATGCTTCTGGTAATGTGGGGATTGGTGTTACTCCTAGTGCTTGGAGTGGCTTTGTAGGCTCTCAGATTGGCCCTTTAGGTGGTATGAACCTTGGTGGCTCGATTGATGACAGCTTTGTAGGCTCAAACGTCTACTACAACGCTGGATTTAAGTTTGCCCGTGCAACAACGGCAACATATGCAACTATGTATCGCCAAACTGGTGGTGTGCATAGCTGGCAAACATCTACTGCCACGGGTACAGCAGGTAACGCTATAACCTTTACCCAAGCAATGACGCTGGATGCTAGTGGGAATTTGGGTGTGGGGACGACTTCGCCTAGCCAAAAACTTCATGTTAATTCTGCTGGTGCGGCTATTGGAATATTTCAATCAACATTAGCGGCTGGTAATACCAATGTAGAAACACGCTACATATCTACAAATAGAACTTGGGCTGTAGGTCAAAACATTATTCAAACTTCTTCAATATTTGAAATTGCTGATGTAACAGCAAGTGCAACAAGACTTGCAATCGACACCAGCGGTAACTTGCTGGTGGGGACTACGGATGCAAATCCAAACTCTGGTAATGGCGTAAAAATAAACGCTGGAACTGCAGCAAGAACTAGCGTTGTTGGTTCGGCTGATACCAATGCAAATTTTGCGCTCACTGTTTATAGCACTAGCCCAGCCGCATACAGATTCCAAGTTGGGTATGGGGGTACGATTTATGCAACTTCAACATCCATTACTGCGATTTCTGATGCAAGTCTTAAAACAAATGTGCGTGACCTTGAAACAGGTTTGACAGAAGTTATGGCTTTACAGCCTCGCAGATTTGATTGGATAAATGGCGATGCTTCTAATGTGGCAGGTTTTATTGCTCAAGAAGTTAAACAAGTATTACCTGATTTGGTTGAGGACTATCAATACAGCGATGAAGAAACAAAACTTGGTTTGAAAATGGGTGACATTTTGCCCACTTTAGTCAAAGCCATCCAAGAACAACAAGCCCTTATCACCCAACTCACCACCCGACTCACAGCACTGGAGAACAAATGAACGAAATAAAACTCTCAACAAACTTGGTAAACGCCATCCTTCAATACCTTGGTAGCCGTCCATATGCAGACGTATTCCAATTGGTAGAGGCTATCCAAAAGGAAGCCAAAGAACAAACCCCTCCTGCGCCGACTGAGACATGATCTTTGGAGCAGCAGCTTTTGCGCAAGCCCCGTTTGCTTCGGCAGCGGGGAACTTCTTTACGTCCTCTGTATCTGAAACCGCAACAGCCACTGACTCCACATCTTCTTTAGCAACCTTTGCTTGCGCCACAGCCGACACCAGCACAGCCACCGACGCGGTGGCATCATCCCTTACCTTTGCTTCAAACATAGCTGAGTCCAGCACAGCAACAGACACCACTGCGTCTCTCATTACATTTGGCTCCGCTGTTTCAGAAACCGCCACAGCCACAGATTCAATCTCGTCCAAAGCCACATTTGGCGCAGCAACATCAGACACCGCCACAGCCACGGACGCAACCTCTAGCCTGCCAAACTATGCGGTAAACATTGCCGATACTGCCTCCGCAGCCGATCAAACTCAGTCCGGCGCTACATTCACGCCAAGCATCGCAGAGACAGCCACAGCCACAGACGCAACGTCTTCCATATTTATCTTCTTAGCCAACATTGCTGAGAGCAGCACAAGCACAGACACGCCGTCCTCAAACACCACCTTGAATGCCGCGACCAGCGATGCCGCGTCCGTTGCCGATACTACCTCCACCAGCCTTACGGTAACCCCGTCCGTAGCTGAGTCTGTAACTGCAACCGACTCCGTAGCTACAGCCGCCAGCGTTATTGCCCAGATACAGGAAAATATCACTGCGACAGATACAATCTTGCGTAGGTTGTTGTGGGAGCCAATAGATGATGACCAAGCGCCGGGCTGGACAGATATTACTGTACCGTTGACAATTGATAATGTTGCCACATTTGGTGGAATGGCCTTTGCAAGTGTGCCAATAGCGGGTCAGTTCAAGAAGACATGGATACCTGACACTGCCAACTGGACAGACATTGATGACACACAAACAGCTAACTGGACTGAAATTGTTCAATAAGGAAAAAACATGAGTACGTATTCAACAAGCCTAAGAGCAGAACTTATCACCAACGGTGCGCAAGCCGGTACGTGGGGTGACACAACCAACGGCAACTTCAACTATGTTTTTGATACGGCTATTGCTGGGTATCAGACTGTAAGCGTTACAGCCGCCAGTCAAGCGTTTACATATGTCAATGGGCCAACAGCAACCGCATCGGCGAACCAGTCCATATATGCCATGCTGCGGTTAACTACCAGTACAGGCGCTGCATTTTCGGTTTATGCGCCACCAAACTCAAAAGCATACATCATCTATAACAACAGTGGCTATACCGCTACGATCTACAACTCTACGGTCATCGGCAACACCACGGCGGCAGGCGCAGGCATAAGCATATCAAACGGCAACCGAGTCATGGTGTTCAGCGACGGCACAAACTTCTATGACTTACAAGCTCAAAACTTAACCGGCACACTGGCTATTGCCAACGGCGGTACAGGCCAAGTTACAGCCAATACAGCCTTTAATGCGCTTGTTCCGTCGCAGGCATCAGCCAACGGCAAGTACCTTAAATCTGATGGCACAAACACAAGCTGGGATCAGTTGGACATAAGTACGGGCGACGTTACAGGCACTTTGCCAATAGTCAATGGCGGTACAGGGGTTACAACTTCCACGGGTTCAGGCAACAATGTTTTATCTACAAGCCCTACGCTTGTAACTCCCATCCTCGGTACACCCCAGTCTGGCAACTTTAGTACAGGCACATTTACTTGGCCTACATTTAATCAAAATACAACTGGAACTGCTGCGGGCCTGTCTGCTACGTTAGCGGTAACGTCTGGTGGTACTGGAGTTACAACGTCTACTGGCTCGGGTAGTAATGTCTTATCCACAAGCCCTACGTTTGTAACTCCCATTCTTGGTACGCCAACATCTGGAAACCTTGCAAATTGCACGTTTCCAACACTTAATCAAAACACAACTGGAACTGCTGCTGGCTTATCTTCTACGTTGGCAGTAACGTCTGGTGGTACTGGGGTCACAACATTTGCGTCAGGCGCATTACTTAAAGGCGCGGGTACTTCAGCTATTGCTGTCGCAAGCGCAGCGGACATTGTTGGTCAAATAGGAACCACTGCGGTTACAAATGCAACCAACGCAACCAACGCTACCAATGTCAGTGGAACTGTTGCAGTAGCTAATGGTGGTACAGGATCTACAACAGCATCTGCCGCCGCTTCAGCTTTGGGTGTTCCGGGGTATAACCAAACTTGGCAACTTCCTTCTAGAGATAATGTCACAACTTACACAAACTCAACTTCCGCACCAATCACTGTCTACTTAGCAGGCGTTACTTTTGGAAACGTGGTTTACATTAATGGGGCCAGTATTGGCGGCTCTCCAAACAACGGAAACTATTACCCTTACTCCGCTACATTTATTGTTCCTGTTGGAGCAACGTATTCAGTTTCCGCGCCCATTGCCAATGGTTTGTCTTGGGCAGAACTCCGTTAAGGATCATAATGAAACACTATAAAAACTCCCAAAATGCTTTATTTGCGTATGAGTTGGATGGCTCGCAAGACCATTTAATTCCGTCAGATTTTGTAGCTATTACAGATGAGGAAGCCGCAGCAATTCGTGATGGACATCGACAGACGTGGGTTGGCACACTCAGCTATCAAGAAAAACGCTTGATGGAATATCCAAGTTTTGTAGATCAGTTTGATTTGCTATATCACGGTGGATATGACGCATGGAAAGCGGCAATCCAGATAGTCAAAGATAAGTACCCCAAGGTGTAAGACATTGATCCTCTCAGCATTCTTTTTGCCGCCAACGCCTGTGTCTCTGCTATCAAGCAGGGATGCAAGCTGTACAAAGACGCTAAAACGTCTTTCATGGAGATCAAAAAGACTGTTGATGAGGTTGCTTCAGATGTCAAAGCAGTCAGAGGATTCTGGGCAAGGCTCTTTGGGTCAGCGCCCACCGCAAGCCCCAAGTCTGTGGCGAAAAAGAAGGAAGCCTACGTTGCCGTTGACGAAACCCAAGTCATGGCAGACATCGTTACCCAGCTTTCCCAATTCTTCAAACTGCAAGAACAGTTAGCCAACCACATAAGGGAAGAGGAAGAGAA
>Ga0209084_1000177_pt1 | contig 61235 bp, 61 predicted proteins | sample C_130820_MF_Meta_FD_187309 | JGI IMG/M metagenome (GOLD analysis project Ga0209084, IMG submission 187309) | Freshwater microbial communities from Lake Croche, Canada to study carbon cycling - C_130820_MF_MetaG (SPAdes) (version 2) | ecosystem: Environmental > Aquatic > Freshwater > Lake...
TCGGTCGGCCACGGGGTCACCGTGCGCACCTCAACCGATGTCGATTCCCAGATCATCCATGGCGAACATCTCGAGCCCACCTCCCTCGGCACGCGCCGACGACCATGGACCGCTCGATATCTGCGTCCAGAGCAGTTCGATGAACTTGCCGCGCAGGTGGGCCTCTCGCCGATCGAACGATGGAGTTCATGGCAGCGTGAACCATTCAACGGCGACAGCCTCACGCACATCACCGTCTACGCCCCGGCCTGACGAGAGGATCCACCCTCCGATCATGGGATCACAGCGACTGCTCCGTAGGCTGGTCGGATGGCAGGAATCACTGTGGGAACAACAATCGACGCGGCACCCGAGCAGGTCTGGGAGGTCGTTCGTGTCGTGGGTGACCACGTCGACTGGATGCACGATGCGGTGGCCATCAGGTTCACCTCAGCGAGTACGTCCGGCGTGGGCACCACCTTCGACTGCGACACCAAGGTGGGCCCGTTCCGCCTCACCGACAAGATGGAGATCACCCGGTGGGAGGACGCACGGGTGATGGGTGTGCGTCATGTCGGCATGGTCACCGGAACCGGCGAGTTCACGCTCGTTGCCACACCGCCGGGGCGCACCGAGTTCATCTGGCGCGAGAAGCTCACGTTCCCGTGGTGGATGGGCGGTCCGATAGGGGCCACTGTCGGCGGCGTGTTCCTCAAACTCATCTGGAAGCGCAATCTGCGAGGCCTCAAGGCAATCGTCGAGTCGCGCTCCCGAGCCTCGAACTGAACGAAGCCGGCGGAACAGCACCGGCGAGGTTCCCACCGGACGCACCGTCGGCACTCAGAAACTGAGGATCGGGCTGGCGTAGCTGTTCGCTGCCCAGATGCATCCGACCACCATCGTGACTGTGATCGCCACGCACACCAACGTGCCCACCCACGGGAGCTTCACTGCTCGATCGAGTGCGAGCACCAGTGCCCCGATGGCTACGCCTCCGACGAGGCCGGCCATGTGTGCGCCCTTCGAGATTCCCGGTGTGGCGAACGTGAGCAGCACATTGATGAGCACGAGACCACCGATGCCATTGCGCCACACGTCGATCCCTGCTCGACGCTGGGCGATCACCGCCGCCCCCATGAGCCCGAAAACCGCACCAGAGGCGCCGACGGTGGGTGTCGTGGGTGAGACGAGAAGAACGCCGAACGAACCAGCGACGAGACAGGCGATGTAGAGCGAAAGGTACCGGACCCGGCCGAGAAGCGACTCGAGCTGCGAACCGATCAGGTAGAGCAGCAGCATGTTCATGGCGAGATGCACCAACCCGGAGTGCAGGAAGCCACCGGTGAAGATCCGGTACCACTGTCCGACTGCTACGCCGAGCTCCTGAACCTGGATCCGGTTCGGGGCGGCCTGTGTGTAGTCGACGCCGTAGCCGAGCAGGAATCCCTTCTTCGACAGCGAACCGCCTCCACCCCCGAGCGATCCACCGGTGGCCAGACACGCAATCAGCGCCAACACGTTGAGGCCGATGAGCACCTCGGTCACCACCGCACGACCGCCACTGAGATCGCGTAGCCGCATCACCGGAGAGCTTTTGCGTCCCGACCGCACGCATTCAGGACACTGGAACCCCACGGAAGCCTGGGTCATGCACGAGGGACAGATCGGCCGACTGCAGCGCTGACAGGAGACTCCGGCCGAACGGTCGGAGTGGCGGTAGCAGGTGGTCATGGGCATCGACACGTCGCGACCCTAGTGAAGCGGTGGACGGGGTCGACTACCGGCCCGTGAATGCGGCCTTGCCGGGTCCGTGTTCGAGGAACGAGGCGACGCCGACACGGGCGTCCTCGGTGCCGAACACCTCGACGAATGCGGCTTGTTCGAGCGCGAGACCCTCGGCAAGTGTGACCTGCAGACCATCGTCGATTGCCGCCTTCGCGAGCGCATGGGCCAGCACCGGGCCGCGGGCGAGTTCGGCGGCCAGCTCGCGGGCACGGGTCATGAGCGAATCCCGGGGCACGACCTCATCGACCAGACCGATCGACAATGCCTCGTCCGCCGCCACCTGACGCCCGGTGAGGATCATGTCCTTCGCCCGGGCAGGACCGACGAGGCGGGGCAGCCGCTGGGTGCCACCACCGCCCGGGATGATCCCGAGAAGGATCTCCGGCTGACCGAAACGCGCCGAATCGCCGGCGACACGCATGTCGCACGCAAGAGCCAATTCGCAGCCGCCACCGAGCGCTGGTCCGGCGACAGCAGCGATGACCATTCTCGGGATGGCGGCAACAGCGTTGAGGGCGGCGACGAACAATGCACCGATCTGTCGGGCCTCGTCGGGGCCAGCGAACTCTGAGATGTCGGCCCCGGCGGCGAAGATGCGATCGCTACCGGTGACGATGACCGCACCGGGCGGATCGATCGTGAGTTGCTCGGCGACGGCGAGCAACTGGGTCAGCACTGCTTTCGACAGCGAGTTCACCTTGCCATTGCGCAGTGTGATGACAGCAACGCCATCAGCGCCGCGTTCGAGTTCAACGAGAGTGTCGGTCATGCTCCGACCCTACCGGCGTGACGGACACTGGTCAGTGGACGAGGGCCTGCACCTCGACCACCCGCAACCACGTCTCGGCGCTCCGGGAGAGGATCCCCAACGCGCCCCCCTCACCGGTGGATGAACTCCACCATGCCACCCAGCGTTGGGTGGCGATGATCCGCCGCACGCCACCGGGTTCAGCAGCGGAGGATCGCTGGAACACATGCCTGCATCCGCTGCTCTGCGCCCGGGCCGGTCGGCCGAGGTCGTAGGCGACACCGCGATCACACAGTTCGTGTCCCCCGTCGCCGGTGTCCCAGTCCACCCCGACCGGCACCGCATGAACGGTTGCCGAAACATCACCAATCGCTGCGGTGGCTCGCTGTTCGAACCACGGGTTCTCCACCCAGAGCCAGGTGCTCAGCCCAACGAGCTGAACCAGTGCGGGATTGATGCGCGGAACCGGCGGCGCCAATTCAATGCGGCGACGGGCCTCGGCCACCGCCCGCTCGACCACCGCCACACCGCCGAACGGATCGCCCGGCTCGTAGACCACGAAACGACTCACCACCAGATGCCCGGGCCGATCCTCGCAGTTCAGGAGATAGGCCATGCCCGTGATCGGATCCACACCGAACGGAGATCGTGATTCGGGACTGCTGTTCACGAACGGCGCCTCGATCAGGTAGTAACCGCAGGTCCAACGCGGACCGGAACCACCCCACCATGAGGCAATGGTGCCGGAGGATCCGACGATGACCACGGCCTCCGGCGAGCCATTGCTCACCGAGCCACCCACCGCCGCCGAGGTCTGGGCGGTCACCGGTGTGGAATCGAATCGAGCCGAGGCGATCGCGGAATTCCGGGCTGGAGAGGCGGCTGCAGCTGCCGGTGCCGACAGTGTCGATGCCATCGCTGTGGCGACGAACGCGAGGGCGGAGACCAGACCGACAGCAACGACGAGCAACCTGCGAGCTCTCCGATGCGTTCGCTCTCGTTGCGGTGGCGCCGTGGACCGGCTCCGCTGATCGTTCCGCTGGGTCTCCGGCTGGATCCTCGACACCATGACGGCCTCCTCACATGTGGGTGCCGAACCTACGAATCACGATCCACGTCCTCAAGGGTCATTCGGCCCTCGATGCGTCACCGATCAGCGCAGAAGATCTTCGGCGGCACTCCACGGGTCGATGCGCTGTGATCGGACATCCTCGACCACGCCCTCCCAAGCATCGCCGTCATGGAGAGCGGTAACCCTCGCCAGCAGTTGCGTTGTCAGGATCCGATCGAGTTCGACCTCAGTGCGCTTTGCCCGTCGTGTCGCCCGATCACCGCTGCCGATGGACCATTGCTGATGGGCCTCGATCGCGGCCATGAGTTCGTCGAGCCCATCGCCGGTGGTTGCAGTGGTCGCAACGATCGGTGGCCGCCATCCATCGGCGGAGCGCAACGACAACATCCGTTCAATATCAGTGAGGGTGTCGCGCAGACCTGCCCGATCCGCCTTGTTCACGACGAACACATCGGCGATCTCCATGAGCCCGGCCTTGTTGGCCTGCACGGCGTCGCCCCAGCCCGGGTTCACGACAACGACGGTGGTGTCGGCCTCGCCGGCGATCTCGACCTCGACCTGACCCACGCCAACGGTTTCGATGATGACGAGCGGAAACCCAGCCGCATCGAGCAGCCGCACCGCTTCGGGCACCGCCAACGAGAGTCCTCCGAGGTGCCCCCGGGTGGCCATCGACCGGATGAACACGCCACGGTCGAGCGAGTGATCGCTCATCCGGACCCGGTCGCCGAGAATGGCCCCGCCGGTGAACGGCGATGAAGGGTCGACCGCAAGCACCGCAACCTCAGAACCGGCCGCCCGGACCCGTGACACCAGCGCAGAGGTCAGCGTGGACTTTCCCGCTCCCGGCGCTCCCGTGATTCCCACGGTCGATGCCGGACCGGCCATCGAGAACGAGAGTCGGCCGACCACACGTGCCTCGGAGCCTCCGCGCTCGATCAGCGACAGCAGGCGGGCGAGTGCCGTGCGATCGCCGGTGCGGGCAGCATCGAACAGTGCTGAGGTCTCGGACACGGCGCAACCCTAGGACGGCATCGCGCCCACTCGGCGAACCGACCCGGGATCTCGATGATGGTCAGGTGCTCAGAGCGAAACCGGTGTCTCGCCGATGGCGTTCGCAGTCTCACCTGAGTTGATGACCTCGGTGACACCCGGAACGCGATCCTTGAGAATTCGCTCGAGGCCCGCCTTGAGGGTGACTGTGGATGCCGGGCATGACACACAGGCGCCGATCAGTTCCACCGTGACGATGCCGGTGACCTCATCGACATCGTGCAGCACGACATCGCCATTATCGGCTTGGATGGCCGGGCGGATGACTTCGATGACCTGTTCAACATGGGCTCGCACATCGCTCAGTCTAGGGACGTGCACCTCACCACCCACCACCGGCATTCTCTGAGGTCCCGACGCGACAGATCGGGTGGTCGGCGGGGGGGGTGGACACGCACCGGCATGGAAGACTGCGTGGGTGCAGTCGCTGATCCTTGCTCATCAGGGTGGTTGGGACGAGGCCCTCATGGTGCTCGTGCCGATCGGACTGTTCATCGCCGTTCTTCGTGTCGCTGATCGCCGGGCGAAGCAGGTTCAGGCAACGCGACTGCAATCGGGAAGATCCGAACCTGAGCAGGTTCCGGAGCAGGACGGCGACGATGACGATGGCGACGACGAGAGCGTTCCCTGAGTGCGCTACTCCGTTGTCACGAACCATGCCCGTGTCGATCACGCTTCGGCGCAGGCGTGGCTCATCCCCCGCAACGATCTCGTCGTCGAGAACCTCCCGGTCGTGGACCGATCTACACATCGGTTCGAACTGGCGGACGGGCCGTTCTCCCACTGGCAGCGCGTGGTGACTGTCACTCCACCTGCCAACGGGACCGACCTCGTCGACGTGCAGGAAGTGATCACCCATCGCCTCGCTGTCCCGGTCTGGCGACCACTGTTCCTTCTGCCGCTGCGCAGGGAGCTACGACGGCCTCCTGACCCACAACGGCGAACGCCATGGTGGGCACCGCCCGATGTCCTCAGCCCACGCGGGGCGACCGTGCTGTCGTTGCTCTGCATCTTCGCCCTGGTGGCGGGTTACCTCGGCACGCTGATCACCCAGACGATCACCTACGCCGCCGGGGAGTTCGGCGCGTCCACCGCAGATCAGGGGACGCTGCTCGCCGGCGTGCGCATCGGCGTGCTGCTGTCGATGATCATCGTCGCCAGCGCCGACCGGCGTGGCCGACGCTCGATCCTCGCTGTTGCGTTGTTCTGCGCGTGTGGCTTCACCGCTCTCGGAGCATTCGCCCCGAGCATGCTCTGGCTCGGCGCCTCCCAGACCTTCGCCCGGGCATTCGCCACCGTCATCGGCCTTCTTGTTGCCATCATCGCCGTGGAGGAGATGCCCTCGGGCGCCAGGGCATTCGCTGTCTCGGTGCTCACCATGGCCGCCGGTCTCGGCGCCGGACTCTGTGTCCTCAACCTCGTCTACGTCGATGTTGCGATTTGGGCGTGGAGGGTCGCATTTCTGGTGCCGTTGGCGTTTGTTCTTCCCTGCTCGCGACTGCTGCGCGAACTTCCCGAAACGCTCAGGTTCACAAAACGACGTGACGCCGACCGTGCAACCGAACTCGCGGCCCGGGAATCACAAGCAACGACGAGGCAGTCCCCGATCGATCAGCATTCCAATCGAGGCGACGATCGACGAATCGATCGACGCCGATTCGCGCTTCTCGCCGTATCGGGCTTCTTGTGGTCGCTGTTCCTCGCTCCGGCGGCCCAGTTCCTCAATGAGTTCCTTCGCACGGAGCGGGGATTCTCCGGTGTGGGGATCGCCGTGTTCGTGCTCGCCACCAACACCCCGGGCGTGATCGGGATTGTGCTCGGTGGGCGCCTCGCCGACCGTCGGGGACGAAGACTGGTCGGGGCCATCGGAATCGCCGGGGGCGTCACCTTCACCGTCGTGTCGTATCTGTCGTGGGGCTGGCCGCTCTGGGCCGCTTCGGTGGTGGCTTCGTTGGTCGGGGCCATCGCCATCCCTGCGCTCTCCGTCTACGGACCCGAACTGTTCCCCACCCATCAACGCGCCCGGGCCAACGGTCGCTTGCAGGTGGTCAGCGTTGCCGGAAGCAGCACCGGCCTGATCAGCGCCGGTTGGTTGGCCGATCACCTCGGGGGGCTGGGTCCGGCCATCGCACTACTGGCCGTTGGCCCGGCGATCCTGATCGTGATCGTGCTCACGCTGTACCCCGAGACCGCCAACCGACGGCTCGAAGAACTGAACCCGGGTGATGCTGGATTCACCGACCCGTCAGGATCCTCCGGGCTTCGGTGATCTCGGCGATGCGCTGCGCCGCATCGTCGGCGTTGGCGCCATGATCAGGGTGGACTGCCCGAAGCATCTCTCGATAGCGACGCTGCACCTCCTTGGCGGGCGGGGTCGAGCCGGGCACGAGAGCGCTTGCGCCGGTTCCGACGAAACCCAGTCGATCGAGCGCCCAAGCGGTGGGGTTCTCCAGCGCGGTGCGACTGAGCAGCGATCCGGCCCGCATACCGCTGAGCGATGCGATGAGATCGGCGCCGATGGGGCCCACCCAGTCAATCGCCCGGCGCAATGTGGCCATCACCGCGCGGCGAGGAGCGTCATCGAGACCACCGGCGGCATAGACCGCGCCGAGCACCTGCTGTTCGGGTGCCCCTTTGTCATCGAACTCGAAGGCGAGCACCTCACCCTCGCCCACCAGTCGGTGGGTCGAGGCCGAAAGACCGATCGTGTCCACCTGCAGACGGTGACGCAGGCGGGGTTGCGCGATCCGCCGGCCATCTTCGAGTTCGCGGGTGAGATGTCGCAGATCTGGAAGCATCTCCGGGTCGATCGAACCCACGTGATGAGCCACGACACCGCCAAGGAGAATGCCTCCGAATCCCGGCGCGGGATCGCAGGGCAGTTCGCTCTCCCCGAGCGCCACGCGGCGGGTCGGCGCATGGGGCCGTGAGCAGTAGATCTCGAGTTCGGCCAGCACCACCACGTCCCCGAGGGTAGTAGTGCTCCCAGCACAACGGTCAGTCAACCGTTGGATCAGCCAGAGGATCAGCCCGAGGATCTGCCAGAGGACCAGGCGGCGGACCGAGCGGGTGAATCAGCCGGATCGCGGGGACTTCGGTCGAGACTCGCGCCCCGAACTAAGTTACGTGGATGCCGAATCCTCCTCTTGATCGCAATCTTGCCCTCGATCTGGTCCGGGTCACTGAAGCTGCCGCCATGGCGGCCAGTCGCTGGATGGGCCGTGGCGATAAGGAGGGAGCAGACGGTGCCGCCGTCGACGCCATGCGCCTTGCGCTCGGAACCGTGCCGATGGATGGCGTGGTCATCATCGGCGAGGGCGAGAAGGACGAAGCCCCGATGCTCTACAACGGCGAGCGAATCGGCGACGGCACGCCGCCGCAGGTCGACATCGCTGTCGATCCCATCGACGGGACCACCCTCACCTCGAAGGGTCGAGGCAATGCGCTTGCCGTCATCGCACTCTCCCCGAAGGGCACCATGTTCGACCCGGGTCCGTGCGTCTACATGGAGAAGATCGCCGTCGGACCAGAACTGGTCGGCCTGTGCGATATCTCGGCCTCACCCACCGACAACCTCAGGGCCGTCGCGAAGGCCAAGGGAATCGACATCACCGATGTCACCGCTGTGATCCTCGAGCGCGATCGTCACGATGACCTCATCGGCGAGGTCCGTCAGGCCGGGGCCCGCATTCGCCTTATCGCCGATGGAGATGTCGCCGGCGCCATCTCCACCGCCTGGCCCGACTCCGGTGCCGACATCCTGTTCGGCATCGGTGGCACCCCAGAGGGCGTCATCGCCGCAGCCGCACTCAAGAGCATGGGCGGGGAACTCATCGGGCGCCTCTGGCCCCGCAACGACGAGGAGCGTGCGGCCGCGCTGGCGCTGGGCTACGACCTCGACAAGGTGCTCGGCACCGACGATCTCGTCGCTGGCGACAACTGCTTCTTCGCAGCCACCGGCATCACGGACGGCGAACTGGTCAAGGGTGTGCACTTCGGGCGCGAGTTCGTCACCACGCAGTCGCTCGTGATGCGATCACGCTCGGGCACAGTGCGGCTCATGAATGCCCGCCACCGTGCCGACAAGGTCGCCGAGAACATCTAATCGGGCTGGTGCCAGGTCTGGCTGGCGTCAGATCTGGCTGGGGATCTGAACCGCCCGGAAGGCTCGCGTCCAGGGGTCAGTCAGCAGTGGACTTGGGCTCGCGCTGTCCGGCCAGAAGTTCGGCCGAGGGAACCTTCAGATCGTGGACGATATGCATCCAGCTCAGCACCTTGAGCACATAGAAGGTCACGTCGATCTCCCACCAGAAGAAACCGTTGCGGGCCGAGGCCTGATGATGATGGTGGTTGTTATGCCAACCCTCGCCAAGCGTGGCCACGGCGATGAGCGCCGAGTTACGGCTGGTATCGGTGGTGGCGTAGCGACGACGGCCCATGACATGGGCCAGTGAGTTCACGAGGAACGTGTCATGCCACAGCACCACGGTGCTGAGGAAGAAGCCGACGAACAGCCCGGACCAGCCAGCGATCAGGTAGCAGGCGAGACCTGTGAGCCAGGGGAACACGCCGTTGTACTTCTCGATGAACCGCAGTTCGGGATACTTGGCGAAATCGCGGATGCGTTCGGTCGGAGCATCGGCGAACTTGTCACACAGGATCCACCCGACATGGCTCCACCAGAAGCCGCGCTTGGGTGAATGCACATCGAGTTCGGTGTCGCTGTAGCGATGATGGTTGCGGTGATGCCCGGCCCACCACAGCGGCCCCTTCTGCACGCAGCTCACCCCGCCCAGTGCCAGCACCAACTGGAACGCCCGACTGGTGCGATACGACCGATGGGCGAAATAGCGGTGGTAACCGGCGGTGATGAACCACAGTCGGCCGAAGACCATCACGAGGAACAGCAGGAACGACTTCATCGTGACACCGCTGATGAAGGGGCCCACGAAGGCGATGACGTGGAAGGCCAGGAACGGGATCGATGTCACCCAGTTGACCTTCTCATCGGGGGCTCTGGTGAACCTCTCCCGGTCGAGCAGAACGGTGTCTCCTGCGGCGGATGGATCGGGATCTGACGACAGTGACACGCTCGGCGCTTTCGGGGGAGAAGGTGGCGTCACCGTACCGGATGAACCCACCGACCGACCGGTCGGTAGGCTGATTTCCGTGAAGCAAAATCCACTGCTCGCAGCGCTCGCCGGAACAGTGAGTGCCGCCGTGGCCCTCGGCGTTGGCGAACTGCTCTCGGCCCTCGGAACACCGGGTCAGTCGCTCGTGGGTTCCGTGGCCGGCGAGGTAGTCGACCGCACTCCCGGTCCCATCATCCATTCGGCGATCGAAGCCCTCGGTACGAACGACAAGCCCGTGCTGCTCACGATCATCGTGGTGGTCTGCCTCGCGCTTGGCGCCTTGATGGGCGTGCTCGGCCGACGCCATCAACGAGTGATCGCGCCCGTGTTCGGAGCGGCTGCACTGCTCGGCATCGGCGCCGGACTGCATGATCCGCTCACCAGTCGGTGGGTCGTGGTGCTCGCCGCCCTCGGCGCTGCCGTCGCCGGAACTACAACCCTGCGACTCCTGCTGCAGCGGATCCCGGTCGATGGATCCGAGACACGCACCGAAGCCGCTGAGTCCGAACCTCGCGCTACTCCGATCACCGTGCCCATCACCACTCCGATCACCGTGCCGGGAGCGGGCACCGGAAGTCGACGCTCGTTCCTCGCGCTCAGCGGGGCCGTGGGTGTCGGAGCGGTGGCGCTCGCTGCTGGGGGACGAGCCCTGAGCAACCGTTCCACCGGTCTCACCACTGGTGGTTCAGCTACTCCCCCGCCACCGCTGCCGGATGTGCCGGGCGTTCCATCGGCGCCAGCGGGCTTGGCTGTTGACGGCATCAGCCCGCTCATCACGCCCACAGCAGATTTCTACCGGATCGATACTGCATTCACGTACCCCAAGGTCGATCTCGCATCATGGCGGCTGCGCATCAGCGGCCTCGTGGATCGTCCGCTGGAATTCAGCTATGAGGAACTCGTGGCCATGCCCCAGGTGAACATTCCCGTCACCATTGCATGCGTCTCCAACAACGTGGGTGGCGAGCTCGTCGGTACTGCGTACTGGCAGGGAATTCCGCTCGCCAACTTGCTGGATGCTGCTGGCGTGCAGCCGGGGGGAACGCAGATCGTCGGACGATCGATCGACGGGTTCAGTGCCGGGTTCCCCACTGCCGCCGCGAATGACGGACGAACTGCATTGCTGGCGCTCGGCATGAATGGTGAACCACTGCCCCTCAAGCATGGGTTCCCCGCCCGACTCATCGTCGAGGGTCTCTACGGCTACGTCTCAGCCACCAAGTGGTTGCGCGCCATCGAGCTCGCCGATTGGAACACCGTCAACGGTTACTGGGTGCCGCTCGGTTGGTCGAAGGAAGGCCCGGTCAAGCTGCAATCACGCATCGACGTGCCGCGCTCCGGCGAAACCGTCACCGCCGGGATGAGCGCAATAGCTGGCGTGGCCTGGGCTCCGGGTATCGGGATCTCCCGCGTCGAGGTTCAGATCGACAATGGCGAATGGCAAACGGCTGAGCTCGGTCCCGCACTCACCGACGCCACCTGGCGTCAGTGGATGCTTCCGTGGAACGCAACCGCTGGCAGGCACTCGCTGCGGGTGCGGGCCACCGATGCCACAGGTCGGGTGCAAACCGCCGATGTGGCGCCGGTGGAACCCGATGGTGCCACCGGACATCACACGCGCCAGGTCACTGTTCGAGGCTGAGTGTGCTGCGTCGTCAGCCCGCAGCCGCGGCGCGTTCCAAGCGATCCAGTACCGCAGCGCCCATACCCGCCGGAAGGGGCGGGATGCACAACAGGTCCGTGATTCCCAGACGATCGGCCTGGCGGAGTCGGGCGTAGAGCGCATGGGCGTAGTCGACGCCCTCGCCGGCCGGTTCGAGTTCGATGACTTCGAATGGCAGACCCTTGACAACCATCGGAGCGAGTACCCCGACCACCATGCGAGCCGAATCACCGGGCGGTGCCTCGGCCTCGACTTCTGCGGCAGCAGCGGCGGCGGCGGCGTCACTGAGGAGCTCCACTGCCAACGCAACCACCTCGTCGGAGCTGCAGAGGATGACCTTCGCCGCCGGTGCATAGTGGGCAGCCAGCATCCCGGGAGCCACCGCTTCGCCCACCGCAGCGCGGGCCTGCTCGACACGCGGTCGGAACCCGAGCACATCGGCCAGTGCCTCCACCGATACTCCGCCCAGACGCAGCACGACGACTTCCTCGTTCGACACGTCCACGATGGTGGACTCGACCCCCACCGCACACACGCCGCCATCAAGGACGACAGCAACATCTGAACTGAGATCGGCCACCACATGGGCAGCACTTGTCGGGCTGACTTTGCCGAACCGATTCGCCGAGGGTGCGGCGATCCCCCCAGCGAACACCCGCAGCAGCTCGAGTGCGTTCTCATCGCCGGGCACCCGCAGACCAACCGTGTCGCGACCACCGGTGACCCAGTCGCCGACCGATGCCGCTCGACGAACCAACAAGGTGAGCGGCCCGGGCCAGAACGCGTCGGCCAGCGCCTGTGCTTCGGTCGACACCTCGGCAGCCCACTCCCCCATGACCGACGCATCGGCGAGATGCACGATGAGCGGATGGTTGGTGGGCCGACCCTTCACCCGGAAGATCTCGGCGACAGCGTCGGGGTTCGAGGCATCGGCACCAAGGCCGTAGACCGTTTCGGTGGGAAGCGCCACGAGCAAACCGGCTCGCAACGCATCAGCAGCGATGGCAATGCCCTCGGGCCCGGAGACCACATGCGGAGAATCGGTCATGAAACCTTGGCGATGACTTCGGCGCCCAGCCACGCCATGTTGTCGACCCACTCAGCCCGGGTCGCACCGGGAAGGTTGACCGTGACCGTGCTCACACCGATTGCTGCGAGCGCTCCCATGTCATCAACGAAAGCCTGTGCGGACGGCAGTTCGCCACGGAACATGTCGACGCCGATCGGAGTGAAGATCACCTCAGGAACATCGGCCCGACCGGCCTTCTCGCTCGCGGCACGTAGATCTCCGATGCGGCGTTCGAGGTCATCGATGCTTTCGATGGGCGGGGTGCGCAGCAACCTGCTGGCCCGGGCCGGACCTGGCATGGGGTTCCAACCATCGGCCAACTCGACCGTGCGACGGATGGCGCGATCAGAGTTGCCGCCGATCCAGATCGGCGGATGAGGCTGTTGCACCGGAAACGGTAACGACACGGTTTCGACGGCACTGAAATGCAGACCTTCCATGGTGACCGGCTCACCTGACCACAGTGCCTTGATGGCAAGGATTGATTCATCGGTGACGGTGTTGCGCTTGTCGAAATCGGCCCCCACCGCGGCGAATTCCGCGTTGAGATAGCCAGCGCCGGTGCCGATGATCGTGCGGCCGTTGGACACGACATCGAGCGTGGCCAACGCCTTCGCGGTGATGAACGGATTGCGGTACGCCATGATCACGAGGTTGGTATGCAGCCGCAGCGAGGTGGTGGCGGTGGCGGCAACCGTGAGCGTGACGAACGGATCGAGCGCGTGATGACCGCCCTTGCGCATGAAGGTGGTGTCAGGAGCGGGATGATCGGTGACGAATACGGCGTCGGCACCGGCCGCTTCGGCCGCTGAGCTCATCTCCGCGATGGCCGCAGCCGAGCACCACTCGTCGACCTCATCAACATGATGCGTGGGCAACCCCATCGAGAACTTCATGACAACCCCTGACCGGAGCGGACATGGTGTCCGCGCGAACGATCCTGCACGGTACCGTTTCGGTCGTGATCGCAACAACGAACCCGTGGCCGGCGCTGCTCATCGGCATCGCTGTGGTGGTGGCGGTGTGCCTGTGGCTGTTGTTCCGACGCGGGTCCATCGCCGATAGGGCCCGCACTGATGAGGAACTACTCGACGGACTCGGATCTCGAAACGACCTCAAGAGTTCGAATCACGAAACTGAGTGAGCAGTTCCGACTGACACGCACGCTCGATGACCACGAAATCGCGGGCCGGTTTGTGGCCGCTCAGGAACTGACTGAGAAGTTCTGTTCAGTTCGACGGATCAGTTCGACGGCGGAGTCGTGCCGGTGATGGTGGTGAAAATCACCCGGGCCATGCTGTGCCGCAGTTCGGCAGAGGTGGCACCCCAGTGTTCGAGACCCTCGCGATGAGCAGCCACGTGGGCGAGCATCGACACCAGCACACCCGCATCAGCGAACGGCGCCCCGCCGCTCCCGCTCTGAACACCACCGGCAACGTGACCACCGGCAACGTGACCACCGGCAACGTGACCAGCGACATCACGACGCCGGACCACTGCGACGAACGCCTCGGCCGGTGCGCCGAGCAGGCGGGTTCTTACAGTCCGAAACCTCGCGTCGCCCTCGTCGGTGGCCAGATCGATGAGTCGCAGCACCGACCGATGCGCATCCCACACGGCGATGAACCCATCGGCCACCCGGAGCGCGGCAGCCCATCCGTCGGCATCGGTCCAGGAACTCGAACTCACGAGTGATGCCAGCAGCGGACCGACGACCGAGGCCATCTCGTCAGCAATGGCCAGCACGGCCTCCTCGACATCGGAGAAGTACTGGTAGAAGGTCGCCGGCGATGTGCCGGCTTCGCGTGCGATGTCGACCACCTTCACATCGCGATACGGCAACGTCTCGAGCAGCACCGTCGTGGCATCGAGCAGTCGCCGGCGGGTGAGTTGCCCGCGCCGACCGGGCAGACGATCGACAACAGCCTCAGACGACTCGGCGGCTTCGCTCACAGCCAGGCGCCGACCACGTCGTCGGTGGTGACCACGGTGGAGATGAATGCATAGCTGCCGTCGATGAGCGTCTGGGCGTACTCCATGGGCACTCCGGCTACTGCGTCGCGCGGCAGCACCACCTGATACCCGGCGTTCACCAGACCGATGGTGAGCCCCATGAGCGCCACGTTGAGCGACACTCCAACAACCACCACCGTGCGGATGCCCAAGTTGCGCAGGATGGGATCGAGGTCGGTGCCGCCGATTGGATCGAGTCCGTGATATCGACCGATCACGAGGTCGTCGGGAGAATGACCGAACTCGGCGATGGGCTCGGCGCCATGGCTGCCCGGTTCCATCGGCGGCGAGAACTTGTTCATCGCCACGAACAGTCGACCATTGGTGTTGCCGGCGCGATTGTCGGGGCGACGCCAGAACACCGCATGCACGACCTGCACGCCGGCAGTGCGAGCGGCGTGAACAAGTCGGGCCCCGTTGGGCACCATGTGCTCATTGGCGAGGGCCGCGAGATCGGGCAGGGCCGAGTCGGGACCAAGTACGCCGTTCTGACATTCAGAGGTGACGACCGCCGTGCTGGTGGGGTCGAGTAGGGAACGAAGATCAAGAGCCATCGCCCGAGAGCCTTCCCCGCCCGAGCAACCTTCGCAACCCCGATCGCGGCCCAGATCCCAACTTGGATTCGGCTGAAAGCGACCGGACACAGCGCGTAGTTACCGCGCGGTAGCAAACCTGCGATAGAAAAGGGGCTTCCCCGCACGGGACGGAACCGGCCCTCCAGTCGTTCCTCGGTCGAACCGTCACCGCAATCCCATACAGGAGACCGCAATGCCCGAAGCAGTCATCGTTTCGACCGCCCGCACCCCGATCGGTCGGGCCAACAAGGGTTCGCTGACCAAGGTCCGCCCCGACGACCTCGCCGCCACCATCATCCGTGCCGCGCTCGACAAGGTCCCGTCCCTCGATGGCAGCCTCGTGGAGGACATCATCCTCGGTACCGCCCAGCCCGCTGGCATGCAGGGCTACAACATCGCCCGCGTCGTTTCCGAGCTCGCCGGCATGGGTCATGTCCCCGGCGTCACGGTCAACCGTTACTGCTCGTCCTCGCTGCAGTCGATCCGTATGGCCGCCCACGCCATCAAGGCCGGCGAGGGTGACATCTTCGTCGCCGCCGGTGTCGAAACGGTGAGCCAGTTCATATTCGGCATGTCCGATGGCATGGCCAACACCCACAACCCGCTGATGGCCGCCGCTGAGGCCCGCACCGCCGAGCGTGCCGTCGGTGGCGCCGCGACCTGGTCGCCGTTCGACGGTGGCATCTCCGACTATTACCTCGGCATGGGCCACACCGCCGAGAACGTTGCGCAGCTTGAGAACGTGTCCCGTGAAGAGCAGGACGAGTTCGCCGCTCAGTCACAGCAGCGTGCCGTGGCCGCTCAGGAGCGCGGCTTCTTCGAGCGTGAGATCACCCCGATCCACACCGTCGACGCTGAAGGCAACCCCGTCATCATCACCAAGGACGACGGCCCCCGTGCCGGCACCACCAAGGAGAAGCTCGCTGAGCTGAAGCCTGCCTTCCGTCCCGACGGCACCGTCACCGCGGGCAACGCCTGCCCGCTCAACGACGGCGCTGCCGCCGTCATCGTCATGAGTGACACCAAGGCTCGCGAGCTGGGCATCACCCCGATCGCCCGCGTCGTGTCCTCGGCGGTCAGCGCCCTGAACCCGGAGATCATGGGTCTCGGCCCGGTCGACGCCTGCCGCATGGCTCTGGCCCGCGCCGGCATGACCATCAACGACATCGACCTCGTCGAGATCAACGAAGCCTTCGCCGCGCAGGCCGTTCCGTCGGCCAAGCAGCTCGGCATCAGCTGGGACAAGCTCAACGTGAACGGCGGCGCCATCGCCCTCGGTCACCCGTTCGGCATGACCGGCGCCCGCATCATGGCCACGCTGCTCAACGGCCTCGAGGACACCGGCGGCTCCTTCGGCCTCGAGTCGATGTGTATCGGTGGCGGTCAGGGTATGGCCATGGTCATCGAGCGTCTCGCCTGATCTGAGCCATTCCCGCAGCGGCTGACCCTGCTGCAACTCCAACATCCTGAACACGTTCGAGGGCCCCGCTGCGGTGGGGCCCTCGTCGTTGATGACCTCTGAACACGTCGAAGTACCCGATGTTGCCGATTTCACGTTCCTGCGAGCCGACCGTGTCGACGACGGGTGGCTTCATACGCCACCCGATTCCCCCGTCCGATCGACGAGTTCGTTCAGCGTCTCGTCAATTGCGTGAGGTCTCGCACCGCTCCATGAGCTGCTGAGGTCGTGAGCGCGGCATAGGCCTGAAGCGCCAGTGAGACTTCACGCTCGCGATCCACCGGGGTCCACGCCTCGAGGCCACGCTCTTCCTCACGCTCTCGACGAGCGGCGAGCTCGGAATCCGGCACATCGAGGGTGATCGAACGGGCAGGGATATCGATGACGATGGTGTCTCCGTCGTGCACGAGGCCGATGAGACCACCGTCAGCAGCTTCGGGCGAGACATGGCCGATCGAGAGCCCCGACGTGCCGCCGCTGAAGCGACCATCGGTGAGCAACGCGCACGCTTTCCCGAGTCCGCGACCCTTGATGTACGAGGTCGGGTAGAGCATCTCCTGCATACCCGGGCCACCCTTGGGTCCTTCGTAGCGGATGACGACAACATCGCCGGCGATGATCTCGTCGGCGAGGATGGCATCGACTGCGGCGTCCTGGCTCTCGAACACACGAGCTGGACCACTGAAGCGGAAGAGTTCCTCCTCGACACCAGCGGTCTTCACGATGCAGCCATCGAGGGCCACGTTGCCGTAGAGCACGGCGAGGCCACCTTCGGAGGTGTAGGCGTGCTCCACGCTGCGGATACAGCCGGCTTCGCGATCGGCGTCGAGCGAGGGCCAGCGGGTGCTCTGTGAGAACGCCACCTGGGTGGGGATGCCCGCCGGGCCGGCCAGCCAGAACTTCCGGGCCTCGTCGGTGCAGGTGTCACGCATGATGTCCCACTGGTCGAGCGCTGCTCGCATCGACGGGCTGTGCACCGTGGGCGCACTGGTGTCGATGATGCCGGCCCGTTCGAGTTCGCCGAGGATGGCCGGAATGCCACCCGCTCGATGAACATCTTCGACGTGGTAGTCCTCGGTGGCCGGGGCGACCTTGCAGATGTTCGGCACCCTGCGACTCAGTTCGTCGATATCAGCCATCGTGAAATCGATGCCACCCTCATGGGCCGCGGCGAGGATATGCAGGACGGTGTTGGTACTTCCGCCCATGGCGATATCGAGGGCCATGGCGTTCTCGAACGCCTGCCGATTCGCGACGTTCCGGGGCAGGACACTCTCGTCGTCCTGCTCGTAGTAGCGCTTGGCGATGTCGACGACGATCCGACCGGCTTCGCGGAACAGGCGCTCGCGATCGGAATGCGTGGCCAGCGTGGTTCCGTTGCCGGGCAGTGAGAGTCCGAGTGCCTCGGTCAGGCAGTTCATGGAGTTGGCGGTGAACATTCCCGAACATGAACCACAGGTGGGACAGGCCGATCGCTCGATGTTGGCGACGTCCTCATCCGAATAGGAATCATCGCTGGCCTTCACGATGGCGGAGATGAGATCGACCTTGACCTCGGTGCCAGCCAACTTGGTCTTGCCGGCCTCCATCGGGCCACCGGAGACGAACACCACCGGGATGTTGAGACGCATGGCAGCCATGAGCATGCCGGGGGTGATCTTGTCGCAGTTGGAGATGCACACGATGGCATCGGCGCAATGCGCATTCACCATGTATTCCACGGAGTCGGCGATGATGTCGCGGCTCGGAAGGCTGTAGAGCATGCCGCCATGACCCATGGCAATGCCGTCATCGACAGCGATCGTGTTGAACTCCTTGGCCACACCACCCGCTGCGGCAACCTCGCCAGCAACAAGTTGTCCCATGTCTTTGAGATGCACGTGTCCTGGAACGAACTGGGTGAACGAGTTGGCGATGGCAATGATCGGCTTGTCGAAATCGTCGTCGGTCATTCCCGTGGCTCGCCAGAGCGACCGGGCTCCGGCCATATTGCGGCCATGGGTGGTGGTGCGGGAGCGATACGTGGGCATAAGGGAACGCTACCGCCGGAGCTCGTCAGTCATGAAGAAGGATCACAACTGCTGCGGAACCATGCGCCTGGTGGGTTGCGTCCAAAGGCAGGAATCGAACATCGCAGGTGGCGGTCGATCAGGGTTCCGGCGGTTCCGGTTCCAGCCGTTTGGGGTGGGCGGGCCCAAACTCGCGAAGTCTGAGCTCCGGGGGCGAGATGCGATCGGGAATGGAGCTTCTGGTCGAACCCTGGGGTGCGTGGACGGTGAAGGTGGCCTGATCATCGAGTTCCATGCGGTAGCCGGGTCGGTGGAACAGACGATGATGGGTGCCGCAGAGCAGGACCAGGCGATCGAGATCTGTGCGGCCGCCGTTGATCCAGTGGTCGATGTGATGAACCTCGCAATGTTTCGGAAGTGTGCGGCAACCGGGGGCCCGGCAGTGGAGATCGCGAGCGATGATCGCTCGGCGTTGCGCAGGGGTGGCGGTTCGAACTTCGCGACCGAGGTCGAGGACCTTGTTGCCCGCCATGAGGACTCGTTGGACGACGGAATCGCAGGTGAGAGCGACCAGCGCAGATGCCCCGAGGTCGGTTCCTTCAGAGGTGACCCCGGTTCCGCGCCGGCTGTCGCGGGTGCCGTCGACTCGACGGGCAGCGGCCCGGAGTTCGCTGATATCGACGATGAGCGACACATGAGGCTGGAACCGCCCATGTTCGCCCGCCCCATTGCGATGGTCGAGAGCGAACCGGCATGCCTCGACGAGAGCCGCCGCGCGACGCTGCGCCGGAGTGCATCGCGTTTCCAGCGATTGCTGAGCGTTCTCGGAGAGACCGCTGGCATCGCCGCTCGGATCGCCTCCGGGGTCCGGGTCGCAGTCGCGTGTATCGAACACACGCAGGGCTGCTTCGATGATCGCGGTGTCTGTGCCATCGAAGGTGCCCTGCATCACCATGTGGCCATCGAACAGTCGATCGCAGTACAAACCGGACGGTCGTTCGCGAAACTGGTCGGGATCATCATCAGCGCCGGCGCATTCCTCCCAGTGTTTGATTGCTTTCGCAGTGGAGACCACATCGAGAGTCGTGAGAATCGGAACAACAGTGGCGGCCTGTTCGGCGAACAACCCGATGAAACGGTTCGGGACGCCCGCCACAACCGCATCGACCTGTGCACCGGACAACGACCCATTGATCCCGGCCGTGGCGATCTCAGGCCATCGCTCGAGGCGTTCATAGCGACGAGCCTCACGCGACGCGTCGGCACGGGAGAGGCCGCACGCATCGGACAACCAGGCCCGCATCGAACCGGCCCCTTCATCGCGCCAAAGTTCATGGGTATCGAAACGCACAGATGCCTCGGCCACTAATGCCGCCAGTTGATCGAGCCGAGAGCGCACCTGCACCAATGCTCGAGCATCGGCCGGCACACCTGATCGGACCATCGCCGCCACTGCATCGGAAAACTGCACAAAGGCAATTTCGAACGAACCAGAGAGCGAACCAGAGAACGAGCCAGCGCAAGAACCAGCGCACGGGACTGCTGCCGCAACCGCATTGACGCCTGCTCTGGGCCGCTCAGGTTTGGGGGCTGCTGAAGGTTCGAACATATGTTCGAGAATACGGATCGGCGGTGCGGTCGGGAATAGGTCATTTGGCCCAAAGCGCTTCAACCCAAAGCTCGTCAACCCAAAGCTCCCCAGGCGAACAATCAGCTGCCGAGAACGAGAACGTCCCGACCTCGATCATCGGGGCCGGGACGTCAATCAGTGGAATCAGGGATGGTCCTGGACCCATGCGGTGGAGGTGAGGAGAATCGAACTCCCGACCTCTACGTTGCGAACGTAGCGCTCTAGCCAACTGAGCTACACCCCCGCAGGGGGAAGACGATACCCGAGCGCGAGAGGCCCTGCGGAATCGACAGCCGCAGTGTCAGCGCGAGCCGACGGCGTGAATGTGCGGGTACTGCTCGCTGGCGACCTCGCCGGTGCGATCCTCAGCGAAGAAGTCGACCCGTTGGTCACGGGCGACCGCCGCAGTCGGGAGATGCCGTACCTTGACGCGACGCTCTTCGACACGCTTCTGCGCACTCGCCAGAAGGAACACGTAGCCACCTGTGAGGACAAGCGAGAGCGCAAACAGTGTGGTGAGCATGCCACCCATGACCATGGATCCGAGGAATGTGACGCCGGTGGCTCCGAGCAATGCCATGAGCACATTGCGACGGCGCTGTTTCGCGAGGGATGCCGACGATCGAGCCGGGGCGAATGACGTACTACCCGGGAACGTGCGAACCCTCGACGCCACTGGGAGACCGGTGCGAGGTGTCGCCCGCTGCAGCGTGTTCATATGACTCGAGAATGACGAGATCGAGTTCGTACGCGTGGATTCGGTGCGCGTGCGCAGCCAGCTGGCCAGATAGATCGCCCACACCATCGCAAGGATCAACAGGATCACGTAGGTCACTCCGGGTCTGCCTTCTGTGCTGTGGGACCGTACTGCTGGCTGCCGGAACCGGGGTGGATACCACAGCCAATGATGCGGTGAAGACCGCTCCTGACCGCAGAGCGCTCTGGGATTGCTCCCTCACCGCCCTCCGATGGCGCCTGCGACGGCCCGTAGGTCAATCTCAGAACGTTACGGTTCTACTACGAAACCATGACAACGGTCCACAGGACCGCAAAGTACCGACGACCGATCAGGCCACGGAATCGGGATCAAAGTCATCATCGAAGTCATCGTTGCCTCGTGCGTCCGAACCCGGATCGACTGCGGCGTCGACGGTGCCGCCGCCGGTGAACGGTCCTTCCAGCACATCGGCACCCATATCGGCGAGTGGGTCGCGGCGATAGGTGCCATGGCGCCCGCCGGTCTTCTCCCACAGGGCAATGTCGCCGATGACCATTTCACGGTCGCTCGACTTGCACATGTCATAAACGGTGAGAGCCGCAACGGTGCACGCAGTGAGCGCCTCCATCTCCACACCTGTTCGATCAACGGTCTCGACCTGGGCCTCGATCTCGATGTAGCGGTCCTCGATGCGGAAGTTCACGTACACACCGCCGATCAGCAGTGGATGACACAGGGGAATGAGATCAGCAGTTCGCTTCGCCGCCTGAATACCTGCCACCCTGGCCACTGCGAGCACGTCTCCCTTGGTGACCGCCCCGCGAGCAACCAGTGCCGTGGTCTCCGGCTTCATGTAGACACGACCGCGAGCGATTGCTCGGCGATGCGAGGCTTCCTTGGGCGTGACATCGACCATCCGGGCCCGACCGAGCGGGTCGAGGTGGGTAAGACCGCGATCAGACATGGGAGAAGTCTACGACCACGGGTCTGACGGGCCACACTGGGGGGATGGAACCCCAACTTCTGGTCGGCGCCGCTGCAGAGAACTGGACCGGCGACGCCCGATACTTCGAGTACTCCCGGGCGGCCAATCCCGTGGGTTCCGGACACATCCCGAAGATCCCGCTCGAACTGTTCCCCGCGCACCGTCATGCATCGGTCAGCACCGGCATCGTGCCTTTCGATATTTCGGACCAACTCGGCATCACTGACGGTCCCGCCACCTCACCAGCGTTGGTTGCCTCATTCATCCGCATTGCTCCCGGCGCCTCAGTGGCGACGGCGCCGGTTGCCACATCCGAGCTCTACCGAGTGATTTCGGGGTCCGGGTACTCAGAGGTCGACGGCCGGCAACTGCATTGGGCGACCGGCGACTTCTTCGTTCTTCCTGCCAACTGTCCGGCGGTCCACAACGCCGACACCGACACCACGATGTATTGGGTCACCGACGAGCCCTTGCTCAGGCACCTCGGAGTCGCACCAACGCAGCGGCGTTTCGAGATCACCCACTTCCCAGCCAAACAGGTCGAGGCCGAACTCACCGCCATCGAATCCTCCCCTCATGCCACCGATCGAAATCGACTCGCCGTGCTGCTCAGCACCGCACCGAACGATCTCACCCAAACCGTCACCCATGTGCTGTGGGCCATGTACGGGCTGCTTCCCGTCGATGCGGTGCAACGGCCGCATCGGCATCAGTCCGTGGCCCTCGATCTCGTGGGCGATTGTGCGCCGGGTTGCTACACCCTCGTGGGGCGATCGCTCGACACCGATGGCGAGATCCTCGATCCGGTACGCGTCGATTGGGAACCCAATTCCGCATTCATGACTCCCCCGGGCCTGTGGCACGCCCACCACAATGAGTCCGGAGCACCGGCACACATCATCCCGATCCAGGACGCGGGTCTTCACACCTACCTGCGATCGCTCGATATCCGCTTCGCCCCGCCCGCTCGCTGAGGCGGCACCGCTTTCAGCCGCCGATCTGACTCATCGATCTCGATGGTCGGATGAAGTGAACCTGATTGATCTGGTGGCCGGCCCACTTTGCGCCGACCTCGGCACGGATCGCATCAGCGATGTCATCGTCGGTGGCGTCGGAGCGCAGCAGCGTTCGCAGGTCGAGTTCCCTGGTGGCGAACAGACAGTGGCGAAGCATGCCGTCAGCGGTGAGTCGTACTCGGTCACACGAATCGCAGAACGCGTGCGTGACGCTGGCAATCACTCCGATTTCGCCACCGCCGTCGCGGTACTTCCACCGTTCGGCCGGCGCGTTGCCGCGTTCGGCGAGAGGTTCAAGCGGATGCACAGCATTGATCGCAGCGACGATCTCGTCCTGGGTCAGCACCTGCTCATTGGTCCAGTCGCCCTGAGCATCAAGCGGCATGAACTCGATGAACCGGACGACGATTCCCTTCGCGCGACCGAACTCAGCGAAGTCCACGAGTTCGTCCTCGTTCACTCCGCGCATGGCGACGACATTCAGTTTGATCGGCGCCAATCCGGCTTCGATCGCGGCGTCCACGCCATCGAGCACCTTGGCGAGTTCGTCGCGACGAGTGACAGAGGCGAACCGCTCGGCGCGAAGTGAGTCGCAGGAGATGTTGATGCGGGACAATCCGGCCGTGACAAGGGCCGGCGCCAGGCGACGAAGCGTCGTGCCGTTCGTGGTGAGCGCAAGATCGACCTCGAGGGCGGAGAGTTGTTCGATGAGCACCGGGAGATCAGCCCGCAGCGTGGGCTCGCCGCCGGTGAGACGGATGCCGTCGAATCCGAACCGCTCGACACAGATGCGGGCGATCCGGGTGATCTCCTCGTAGCTGAGAACATCCGCACGCGGCAGCCAATCGAGACCTTCAGCCGGCATGCAATAGGAGCACCGGAAATTGCAACGATCAGTGACCGAGATCCGCAGATCGCGATGAACGCGCCCGAACCCATCGGTGAGTTGTTCGGGACTGGGCAGGGACATGCGATGAGGCTAGGGCGTGAGGAGCATCACGCGTACCGCGTCCCCGGCAGAGACCGTCGGGCCGTCGGGAAGCACGGCGAGCGCGTTGGCCGCCGCCATCGATGCCATGTGATGCGAACCCTGTGCGCCCGAGGAACGAACCCGGTAGGTGCCCGAGGCGATGTCGTACTCGCACCACACCCGGGCGAAGTGCGTCTTGCCATCGGCCCGGCGAGTGAGCGGTTCTTCAACAACGGCCGAGACAACGGGCCGATCGAGCTGGGATGGCCCGAACCCGGACATCTGACGCAGACCCGGCCGGCAGAAGAGTTCGAAACTCACCATGGAGGACACCGGATTTCCGGGAAGTCCGAACACGGGAACGGCGGTGCCATCTGATGGTCGGGTGATCGTGCCGAATGCGAGTGGCTTCGCCGGCTTGATGGCGATCTGCATCCACCGCATATCACCGATGCGATCCAGCACCACCTTGATGAAATCGAAGTCGCCCATCGAAACACCGCCGGTTGTCACGAGTGCATCGCAGGACATGATGCCCGCCCGCAGCGCAGCTTCGATCGCCGCCTCCTCGTCACGGACCAGACCGAGATCCACGGGTTCGAAGCCGCTGGAGCGCAGCAGCGAGCGCAGCGTGAGCCGGTTGGAATCACGGATCTGGCCCGGTGCGAGCGCTGAGCCATCGTCGACGAGTTCGTCACCGGTGGAGATCACCCCGACTCTCGGACGCGGAATCACCGACACCTCGCGAACACCGATGGTTGCGAGCACGCCGAGATGTGCGGCGGTGAGCGCAGCGCCGGCCTCGAGAAGGAGGTCGCCCGGTTCGATGTCATCGCCGGGGGGGCGAACATGATTGCCGACCGGAACCTCGGCGCCAACGAGCACGCTCAGTCCATCGGCCGAGGCCTGCGCGAGTTCGACCATGACCACAGCGTCGGCACCCGGTGGCATCGGAGCGCCAGTCATGATGCGCACGGCCTCACCCACACCAACCGGCGAGTCGAGTCCGGACATACCTGCACGAACCGTGCCCACCAGTCGCAGCTCCACCGGCGAACCCGACGCACCAGCGGTGTCAGAAGCACGAACGGCGAACCCGTCCATCGCCGTGTTGGCAAAGGGGGGCACGACCTCGGTGGATCTGATGGATTCAGCGATCACGCAGCCGAGCGATTCGTCGAGGGCGAAGCTGATGGGTGAGGCTGGTTCGCAGCGGGCGAGGACGATTCGGCGTGCCTCGTCGAGTTCGATCACGAGAGTCGGTTCTGAACCAGATCGATCAGGTACTCGCGGAACTCATCGCCGAGGTCACTGCGCACGAGCGCGAGTTCGACAGTGGCGCGCAAGTAATCGATCTTGCGGCCGACGTCGAAGCGTCCTTCGGTGAATACCCACCCGTGCACCGTTTCCGAATGCAATAACAGTTCGATTGCATCGGTGAGCTGGATCTCGCCACCCACCCCGGGGCGAGTCTCGCTGAGTGCGTCGAAGATCCCGGGAGTGAAGATGTAACGACCCATCACCGCAAGATTTGATGGAGCGTCGGCGGGCGCAGGCTTCTCGACGATCCGACCGATGCGAACCAACTGCTCGGTGATGAATTCGGGATCCACGCAGCCGTAGGAGGAGATCTCCTCGAGCGGGAACTCCGACAGGGCGATGATCGAGGCGGCGGTCTCCCCGTGGGTCTTCATCATGTCGGCCAACACGGTGCACTCATCGTCCATGATGTCGTCGCCCAGCATGACCACGAACGGGTCATCGCCCACGTGCTTGCGAGCCACTGACACCGCGTGCCCGAGGCCGAGCGGTTCGCCCTGACGCACGTAATGGATATCGGCCAGATCAGCGAGGCGACGAACCTCTGACAGTTCCTCGGTCTTGCCGCGGTCCTCGAGGAAATACTCGAGTTCGAAGTTGCGATCGAAATGATCCTCGATCGCGCGCTTGGAACGTCCGGTGACGATCAGGATGTCATCGATACCTGCCCGCACTGCCTCCTCGACGACGTACTGGATCGCCGGTTTGTCGACGATCGGGAGCATCTCCTTGGGCTGCGCCTTGGTGGCCGGCAGGAATCGGGTCCCCAACCCAGCGGCCGGGATGACAGCTTTCGTGATCTTCTTCACCGGGGGGAACGCTCCTTCTTGCGCATGGCGATAGATCATAGGCCCGAGCGTAGAAGAGTCTTAACGCTTGACCGACCGAACGCAGACAGGGATCGCTCTGCGGCACGCCCTGATGTCCCTCCGGCCTTCCTCGCTAAGATCTCACCGCTGTCGATCCCCCCAGTCCCGCCGAGGTTCATGATGCCCACCTACGAATATCGATGCAAGGACTGCGGACATGAGTTCGAAGCTCAGCAGGCCTTCACCGATGATCCGCTGACCGACTGCCCCACGTGCAGCGGCACCCTCAAGAAGAAGTTCGGGTCGGTCGGGATCTCCTTCAAGGGCAGTGGCTTCTACAAGAACGACAGCCGTGGGTCGTCCTCGAGCGCGTCAAGCGGATCTGCAGGCAGCACTGGCTCCTCGAGCAGCGACTCCTCATCGGGCGACTCAGGTGCGACATCCTCGCCAGCACCGGCCTCACCGTCAGCGCCATCAACTGCGAGCACCCCGGCGAGCACCCCGGCCCCGGCCCCTTCGGCACCCTCGTCGACAAGCGCCTGAGTCCTTTTGCCCTGTCGCAAATGTCGGGGAGCCCCTAGCGTTCCGGCACCCTTCGGGCCTCGACCGCATTGCGGTCCCGCAATCGCCGAATTCGGCGTGACCACGGGGAGACTCAATTGCATGTTCGGTCGCCAGACTCGTTCCAACAACTCCTCCGGACCATCTCGAGGAAATCCGTGCTGCGCGCCTTGGTCGGCTTTTCGGCGTTGGCCACTGCAGTTGTAACCATCGGGTCCATAACCGGTGCCCACTCGTTGAGGGATTCCTACGGCAACCGCGTCGAAGTCGCCGTGGCCCGAACCGACCTCCGAGTCGGCCAGGTCATCACCGAACAGGATTTCGAGCGGCACGAGATTCCGGGTTCGCTGATTGCCGCCGGCGCGGCCAGCGAACCCCGGGCCAGGACCGTCATCGAGCCCATCGTTGCTGGTGAACCCATCATGGAACGTCGCCTGTCCGGGTCGTTGGCTGCGGGAGTCGACGCCCTCATCGGCCCGAGATCCCGAGCCATCACGATCGAGCGCAATCCGACCACTCCTGCCGTCGAGCCCGGGGATCAGGTTGACCTGTTCGCCCCAGCGATACGAGGCGGGGCAGTCCGCGTTGCCCGCCGAGCCCGCGTTCTTGCCGCTGATGACCAGTCGGTGACGGTGGCAGTCCTGGAGACCGAAGCCCCGGCAGTGGCTGGAGCCAGTATCGAGAAGATTCTTTCAATCCTGCTGATCGGAGCGGGATAGGGTCATGGCATGGTCACCCAGAAAGCGTATTCCCCCTCCACCAGACCCGTGCTGCCACGGTGGTCGATCGCAGTGATGCTCAGTCTCGCGGTCATGGCGGCAACCCTCGGCTGGTCCATGCCCGGAGCGAACGCCGAGCGCGCCGCCACTCTGCCAGTTGCCAACGCAAGTGCCACTGCGAACAGCATCGAGCTCGCCCAGTCCGCGACACCTGACCTCACCGATGAGCAGAAGAGCGCCGCACGCAACGAGATGACCGTCTGGAAGGCGGTCGTGCTCGGCGTGGTCGAGGGCGTCACCGAATACCTGCCCATCAGCTCCACCGGGCATCTCGTCGTCACCCAGCGCCTGCTCGACATCGGAAACGATTCGGCGACCAAAGACGCAGCCGACTCCTATGCCATCGCCATCCAGTTCGGAGCCATCCTGGCTGTGCTGGTGCTCTATCGGAAGCGGGTCGAACTGATCTTCCGTGGCCTCATCGGGAAGAGCGAACGCGGCCGCCGCCTCCTCATCTCGCTGGTGCTGGCGTTCCTCCCTGCCGTGGTCGTCGGCGTCGGACTCGAGAAGCCGATCAAGGCCCATCTGCTCGGCCCGGTAGCGGTTGTCATCGCGTGGGTGGTCGGCGGCATCGTGATCCTCGTCGTTGCGCCCCGTATCAAGTCCGACCGACCCGGTGTCTCCCTCACTGCCATAACCGCCAAGCAGGCCCTCATCATTGGTGCGGCGCAGGTCCTCGCCATGTGGCCCGGCACGAGCCGCAGCCTTGTCACCATCCTCGCGGCTCTCGCGGTGGGAACCACACTTGCGGCCGCTGTGGAATTCAGCTTCCTGCTCGGCCTCATGACCCTTGGCGCGGCAACGATCTACGAGAGCGCCAAGAACGGATCCACCGTCATCGACGCGTACGGAGTGGCCAGCCCGTTGGTCGGCGTGGTCGTGGCCTTCGTTGCCGCTGCGGCTGCCATCCGTTGGATGGTCACCTGGTTGCAGACCCGCAGTCTGGCGATCTTCGGCTGGGAGCGCATCGTGGTCGCAGCTATCACCGTCGCTCTCATGGTCGGTGGCGTCATTTCAGCGTCCACCGTCTGAATCAACACTTCCCGTTGGTGAATCTCAGCTCCCGCTGAGCGCGACCTCGTCGACAACCAGCGTGGGACAGGCGGTGCCACTGGGCAGCCACTCGACGTCCGCGCCGACTGCGGATGTGTCGAGCAGCATCCGTTGCAGACTCGACGCGATCGTGACCTCGCGCACTGGCTCGGCTAACTCGCCGTTGCGGATCATGAGACCTTCGATGCCCACCGAAATGTCACCGCTCACCAGGTTGACCCCGGAGTGGAGGCCGGTCATCGACTGCACATACACACCATCATCGATGCCGGCAAGCAGTTCTTCGAACGAACCTGATCCCGGCAGAACCGCCAGCGCCTGACAGCCCACGCCGGGAGTGGACGAGACACCGCGTACCGCCGAACCGGTGCTCGGTCGACCCGCCCGACGCCCCGTGGCCGAGTCGTACAGGAAACCCTGCAACATGCCGTCGACCACAAGTTCGTTGCGACGACACGCAAGTCCCTCGCCGTCGAACATATCGGCGGCATAGGAGCGGTGGTCGGTGGGATCGTCGATGAGCGTGAGCGCGCCGGTGGCGATGCGCTCCCCCACCCGCTCGGCGAACGGGGACCGACCCTTGAGGACGCGGTCTCCGGTGAGCGAGGAACCAAGGAGTCCGATCAGCGTGGCAGCAACTCGTGGTTCGAACAGCACCGACAGGCGCCGAGACGCCGATGGGCGGGCACCGAAAAGACGGGTGGCCCGCAACACTGCATCAGAAGCCGCTTCATCGAGATCGAGTGAATCCGGCGAGAAGCCCACGGTGGAACCGGCACCCGTGTAGGTCTCGTCACCATCAGCGGCGAGAGCCAGCACGCTCATCGAGCACCATGCGCCGCGGCTGGTACCAGCGATGCCCGTGCTGGTGGCGACGGCGAAACGCCCAGAAGAATCAGAGAATCCCGCCACGCGCACGCCACTTATACGAGGATCGCCGGCCAGCACCATCCGTTCGAGTTGGAGGGCCAGCTCTATGTTGCGGTCGGCAGGCATTGCTGCCACGGCATCGTCGAAGGCGTCGAAGGGCACCGGAGCCACACCGTCGGGTTCGGCGAGACCGACCCACTCATCGGGTTCGGCGAACCGGGCGTTGTCGCGTGCTTCGGCGAGTGCATCGTCGATGACATCAGGGTCGAGGCTGCCAGCCCACGCGAATCCCTGCCGATGGTCTCGCACCACCCGAACTCCGACGCCGGCGGACGAAGCACTGGTGAAGGACTCGATCTGCTGGGCGTGCGCCCGCACACTCGTGTAACTGCTGCGCGCCACGAACGCTTCGAGTTGCTCACCCGGTTCGGCCCGGCCGGCGACGCGCTCAGCGGTGGCGAGGAGAGCAGCGCAGTCGTCGTCGGGGGGCTCGAACGACGCCGGGTTCATGAACCGGAGATCGTGAGATCGTCGACCACGAGGGTGACGCCGGCTGAACTCATGGGCAGGAACTGCAGATCGGAACCCACAGCCCGCACATCGCGCAGCATCTTCTGCAATGTGGAGGCAATCGTGAACTCACGAACCGGTTCGGCGAGTTCGCCGTTGCGTATACGGATTCCCTCGGCGCCCGTGGAGAAGTCGCCGCTCACCGGATTGACACCGGAGTGCAGGCCCGAGACTTCCTGTACAAGTACGCCGTCGGTGATACCGGCGAGCAACGCTGCGGGATCGGACGTGCCGGGCAGTAACGACACGGCGAGGCAACCGACATCAGGGGTGCTCTTGAACCCGCGCACGGCGTTGCCGGTGCTCACAGTTCCGGCCCGACGGGCCGACTGGGCGTTGTGAACGAACTTCCGGAGCACGCCGTTCTCGATGAGCAGATTGCGTCGAGCAGCGAGGCCCTCGCCATCGGCATCGGTGGCGGTGAAGGCGCGGGTGTCGGTGGGGTCGTCGACGAGAGTGAGCAGTGGCGAGGCCACCACCTCACCCATGCGATCAGCGAACAATGAACGACCCTTGAGTACCGCGTCGCCGTTGAGGGTGTAACCGATGAGGCCGAGGAACTGGGCGGTCACCCATGGATCGAGGACCACCGTCAGACGACCACTACTGGGCTGCACCGCACCGAGCATGCGCGTGGCCCGCTGTGCAGCCTCGGCAGCAGCGCGTTCGGGATCGAGCTGTGAGGGTTCGCGGCCCACCGAGAAACCGAAGCCGGTCTGGGTGTCGTCGCCATCGGAGGCCATGGCGTAGGTGGCCACGTAACAGTTGGATTCGCGACCGGCCGAGCGGATGCCGGTTGTGGTGACGACGGCGGACTCGGAAATGGAATCCATGTACTCGGCAGACTCGATACCCGAAATGCGTGGGTCGGCGGCAAGCACCGCCCGCTCCATCTCGATCGCGAGAGCAACTTTGGCTTCAGGACTGAATGTCTCGAGCGCCGAGCGGTAGAGCTCGATCGCTGGCGCGTCGAAACCATCGGGTTCGGCCAGCCCGGCGAATTCATCGAATGTGGCGAATCCGGCATTGTCACGAGCATCGGCCAGTGTCTCGGCGATGACGGACTCATCGAGACTGCCGGCGTACGCGAACCCCTGACGACCATCGATGACCACGCGGATGCCGACGCCTTGGGCCTGAGCAGACGACAGCGACTCGACCTCTCCGCCATAGACCTTGATCTCGGTGTCGGTGCCGCGCACCACCACAGCCTCGACCTGTTCACCGGGTCGGGCCATGGCCACGACCCGATCAGCGACCGCAAGGAGTTCGTCGCTCATGCGGCGGTGCCGCCGATGGTGAGTGAGGAAACGCGCAGGGTGGGCACACCGTCGCCGACGGGAACTCCCTGGCCATCCTTGCCGCAGGTTCCGGGAGGACCCATGGCGAAGTCATTGCCAAGAGCGTCGATGCGCTGAAGCACCTCAGGACCGTTGCCGATGAGGTTGCCCTCGCGCAGCGGTTCGGTGACTTCGCCGTTCTCGATCAGGTAGGCCTCGGTCATGCCGAACACGAAGTCGCCGGTGGCGGTGTTGACCTGTCCGCCGCCGAGGTGTTTGACGTACACACCCTTCTCGGTCGAGGCGATGATCGCATCGGGTTCCTCGGTGCCGGCAAGGAGATAGGTATTGGTCATTCGCACCATCGGGAGGTGCTGATAGCTCTGGCGACGACCATTGCCGGAACTGGCGCGGCCCTCCTTGCGGGCCCGCAACTGGTCCCACATGTAGTCAGTGAGAATGCCGTCCTCGATGAGCACGTTGCGCTGGGCACGGTTGCCCTCGTCGTCGATGGCGATGTTGCCCCACTCGCGGCTCATCGTGCCGTCGTCGACCACAGTGACGCCCTTGCTGGCGACCTGTTGACCGACCCGACCACCGAAGACCGATGCGCCCTTCGAGACGAGATCCGCCTCGAGACCGTGACCACAGGCCTCATGGAAGAGCACGCCGCCACCGCCACTGCCGATGACCACCGGCATCTGTCCGCTGGGTGCGGGTCGGGCGGCGAGCTTGGTGATCGCTCGCCCGGCGGCGCGGCGGGCGAGTTCGTCAATGTCATAGCGATCGAACAGTTCGAAGCCGATGGTGTGACCGATGCTCTCACGCCCGGTCTGCATACCGGTATCGCCGGTAGCGACACAGCTCACGGCGAAGAAGGTACGCACGGTTTCGTCCTCGGCGAGCAGCCCATCAGAGTTGGCCACCAGGATGCGACGCAGGCTGTCGCCGTAGTTCACCGACACCTGGCTGATGGCGCCGTCAGTGGATCGGGCGATCTCATCGGCGCGGGTCAGCAGTTCGACCTTGCGAGCCTTGGGCACCTGAACAGGCGCAATCTCGATCTCATAGCCGCGTGAGGCTTGCTGACGCGAAAGTGCGATGGTGCGCACGCCACCGCCGCCGCCCCGAGCGGCTGCAGCAGCGGCCTCAGCAGCGGCGATGAGGCCTGCCTCGGAGAGATCGGCGGTATGGGCGAAACCGGTGGTGTCGCCGACAACCACTCGGATGCCGGCGCCACGATCGCGACCCGAGGTGAGTTCCTCCACACGACCATCGTCGAGCAGCGCCGAGGAACTGCGCCGATCCTCGGCGAAGACCTCGGCGAACTCGCCGCCGGTCCGAAGCGCTGAGCCCAGCACTCGTTCGAGCACCGATGCATCGATCATGGTTGTCCTCGTCTCGGAAGATGGAAGTAGAAGGTGTGCGCTGATGGTGGTGCGATCACGACTGGCCGCCGGAGCCGGTTGGCCGTTCATCGATCAGAGTCGTAGCGTACCGGTGATGCCCGTGAAGCCCGGTTCGAGCGCAACTGTCGAGTTGCTTGTCAGCGACGCCGACACCGCGATCGCTCATCGCTCCGGCGAAGTTCCGGTCCTCGCAACTCCCCGGGTCATCGCATTATGCGAGCAAGCTGCCTTCACCGCCGTGGCTCCGGAACTCGATCCCGGCCAGACCACCGTGTCCATGAAGGTCCAGATCGATCACCTTGCTCCCTCAGCGATCGGCCAGACCGTCACCGCCGAGGCCACTGTCGACAAGATCCAGGGCCGGCGAATCATGTTCACCGTCTCCGTCAACGACGATCACGGCCTCATTGCCGTGGGCCGGGTCACCCGGGTGGTCGTGAACATCGAGGAATTCCTCGCCAAGGCCAGCCGCTCCGACTGACACCGCCCGTGCGGGCGGTCTTCGGGTTCGTACACTGTGGTTATGACTGCGACGGCCACCTCACATGCGCCGCGCCGTCGATGGGCCCTTCCGATGCGGATCGTGATCAGCGTGCTGATGCTGGCGGTGCTCTATTCAAGGTTCCCGGATCTCTCATGGTCGGAGGTTGCTCCCACCTGGAGCCTGACGACCGCGGAGTGGCTGCTGGGAGCCGTGTTGCTCACCACTGTGGCGATGATGCTGTCGGCGCTGCGATGGCAACGGGTTCTCCGGGCAATGGACATGCCGACGAGTCTGCGCACGCTCATCCCACTCGCGTTCGCCGGACAGTTCGTTTCCAATGTGCTTCCCACGACCATCGGTGGAGATGTGCTTCGAGTTTCTCGGCTCTCGAAACAAAACGGCGAAACCGAGAACACGTTCGCTTCGGTCGTGCTCGAACGTCTCAGCGGTTGGTTGGTCCTCCCTCTCATCACGTTCTTCGGACTCCTCATCAATCCTGAATTGCGCGAGCAGGGCGAAGCGACCGTGTTCGCCGTGCTGATCTCCGCGCTCACCCTCGTCGGGCTCGTAGCCATCATGGTGATCGCTGACCATCCGAGACTCGGCGGGAGATTCGCGTCGCGAGAGGGCTGGACCCGCTTCGTCGGTGCCGTGCACTCCGGCGTGGCTCGAATGCGCTCCCACCCGGGCGCCACAGTCGGCATCGTGCTCGCCGGACTGCTCTACCAGCTCGTGCTCTGCGTGGCCGCACTGATGGTGGCCGCTGCGCTCGGGTTCGGGTGGCTGGGGATGACCCCGCTACTGGCATTCTTTCCTGCGGTTCTGATCGCCCAGGTCTTGCCCCTCGGGATCGCTGGTCTCGGGGTACGTGAGGGAGCATTCGTGCTCTTTCTCACCCCCCTCGGGGTCCCGGCGGAACAAGCGATCGCCCTCGGACTGGTGCTCTACGCCGTGAACCTCATCGTGAGCCTCGCCGGAGCCCCATCGTTCGCCATCGGCGGTCGATATTCCCGAACGACGCCATCCGAAGCCTCAGACCCGACGCCCGCCTGATCAGCCCCGCTGCGCCCGATCTGAAAGCGGCACCAGTCACAGTCCTTGATAGCTCCGGTACCGACCGGAAGCAGTACCGTTCGAACGTCTACTGAAGGAAACCGACTGCGAATGATCCTCGAGAGCATCACCTCCCCAACCGATCTCCGAGCACTCTCCCCCGAGCAGCTCGAGACGTTGGCGCGGGAGATGCGCGACCTCATTGTCGAATCGGTCACGACTCACGGCGGCCATCTCGGTTCGAACCTCGGCGTGGTCGAGCTCACGCTCGCCATCCATCGGGTCTTCGAATCACCCAAGGACATCGTCCTGTGGGACACCGGACATCAGTGCTACCCCCACAAGATCGTCACCGGTCGGACCCAGGGGTTCAGTCACCTGCGAGAGGCTGATGGCCTTTCGGGGTATCCGTCGCGGGCCGAATCGAATCACGATTGGGTCGAGGACAGCCATGCCTCCACGGTGCTGAGTTGGGCCTACGGACTGGCCACTGCCCATGCGGCCAAGGGCGAAGCGGATCGACGCATCGTTGCCATCATCGGCGACGGAGCCATGACCGGCGGCATGGCGTTCGAAGGACTGAACAATCTCGGTCATGCCGGACGCGATGTCATCATCATTCTCAATGACAACGGTCGTTCGTACGCCCCGACCATTTCGAGACTCGGCGAGAGTCTCGTCAAGATCCGCAACAACCCGGTGTACATGCGCCGACAGGCACGGCTCGAGAAGTTGCTCGCCGAGCTGCCTGTTGTCGGCGGACTCGCCGAACGCGGAGTCGACGCCACCAAAGCCGCCATTCGCGAGATGTGGGAGCCAACCGCATTCTTCGAAGCTCTTGGCGTGCGTTACGCAGGCCCGTTCGATGGTCACGACATCGCAGCCGTCGAGGTGGCGCTCAACAACGCCATTGCGATGAGTGGTGGGCCGCAGGTCATCCACGTGATGACGCAGAAGGGTCGCGGCTATGCCCCCGCCGAGAACGATCCCATCAAGAGACTGCACGACACCTCTCAGACGAAGCCGGGCAGCTACACCGCCGCCTTCACCGAGGCGCTCATTGCCGAAGGGGCCCAACGACCCGAACTTGTCGCCATCACAGCGGCAATGCCCGATTCGACCGGTCTTCTGGCATTCTCCGAAAAATTTCCCGGTCGCATGATCGATGTCGGCATCGCCGAACAGCACGCTGTGACTGCAGCGGCCGGCATGGCCCGAGGCGGGCTTCGGCCAGTGTTCGCGGTGTACTCCACCTTCCTCACCCGAGCCATCGATCAGGTCAACCTCGATGTCGGCCTGCACAGCGAACCCGTGGTGTTCTGTCTCGACCGCGCTGGCATCACAGGTGACGACGGCCCAAGCCATCACGGCGTGCTCGACATGGTGCTGCTCACCAAAGTGCCGGGCATGACCGTGTTCGCCCCCTCCTCCTATCAGGAGGTCGGGCAGATGTTGCATGACGCTCTCGAGATCACCGACGGCCCATCGGCCCTCCGCTGGGCCAAGACCGATGCCCGCCATGTCGGTCCCGATGAGGTCGGCAGTGGGCTCAACGCCCGCCGTCTTCGTTCGGGCACCGAGCTCTGCATCATCAGCGTGGGCAAGATGCTCGATGCCGCTGAGGCCGCCGCCGATCAGCTCGAGGCCGAGGGACTGTCCGTGTCGCTGTGGGATGCCCGGGTGGTGAAGCCGCTCGACCTCAACATGCTCACTGCAGCGGCCGAGCACCCGTTCGTGATCACCATCGAGGACGGTCTGCGCGACGGCGGTGTCGGTTCGGCCATCTCGGATTCGCTTTCCGAACTCACCATCGGCCGCTCACAGCCAAGGGTGCGCACGCTCGGTGTCCCTACCCAGTACATCGCTCACGGCAAGCCGGCGGCCATCCTCGCCGAGCTTGGCCTCGACGCTGCCGGCATCACCGAATCCGCTCGGTCGCTTTGTCGATCCGAGGGCAACGTCACCGCCTGATCCATGGCTTCTGGTCCCACTGACTTTCCGCCTACTGCCCCGTCGGGTGTGTTCGATCTAACGGGGAGCACCGCGCTGGTCACCGGCGCATCCTCGGGTCTCGGCCATCGCATGGCACTCGTACTCGCCCATGCAGGCGCCACGGTTGCTGTCACCGCTCGCCGCACCGATCGACTTGATGCGCTTGCCGCTGAGCATCCGTCGATCCGACCATTCACCGCAGATCTTGCTGATGCAGCCCAGCGCGAACGTCTCGTCGCCGAGGTCGAGAGCGCGTTGGGCCCGCTCCATGTGCTCGTCAACAACGCCGGCGTGGCCAACCCAAAGCCCATCGAGCAGGAGACCCTCGAGGATTTCGAAGCCATGATCGAGATCAATCTCACCTCGGCCTGGCATCTCACCAAACTGTTCGGTGAGGCCATGGTTGCGGCCGGTCGAGGTTCAGTCGTCAATATCGCCTCCATGCTCGGCGTGGTCGGCGCCACACCCAGCAAGCAGACCGGCTACCCGGCAGCCAAGGCCGGACTCATCAATCTCACCCGAGAACTCGGACTGCAATGGGCGCGCAAGGGTGTGCGGGTCAACGCGATCTGCCCGGGATGGTTCGCCACTGAGATGACCGACGATCTGCTGTCCACCGACGCCGGTATGCGATTCATCGCCGACAATACGCCACTGCAACGCGCCGGTCTCGTGCATGAGATCGACGGGCCACTGCTGCTGCTGGCTTCCGATGCGAGCAGTTTCATGACTGGCTCCATCCTGCTGGTCGACGGCGGCTGGACGGCCCGCTAGACGAGCAACACATCGTTGCGCAACGACGTGATCGCTGCGCTCGACGCCGCCGGGTACACGGTCAGCGAGGATCCTTCGATCCAGGATCTCGCAATGATCGGTTGGTGAATGGTTGATCGCCGGGCGATCTCAGCCGTGCTGCTCCGCTGAACGGCGTTGCGCGTCGGCTTTGAGGTCGCCCTTGGCCACCTTGCCACCCGAGGACCGGGGCAGTGCATCGAGGATCACGAGATGTTCGGGCCACCATTCGCGAGACACTGATCGCTCACGCAGATGCGCGGCGAGTTCGTCGAGTGTGAGTGAGGCGCCCGTGCGTAGTTCGACATACGCGCACACCCGCTCGCCGAACACCGGATCGGGCCAGGCGACCGCAGCCACCATGGCGACCGCCGGATGCGTGGCCACCTCGGCCTCGACCGCCGGGGCACTGATGTTCTTGCCGCCACGGATGATGAAGTCAGAGGTGCGACCGATGACCGTGAGCACACCATCGGGATCGATGCGCACGATGTCACCCATGAGCATCCAGCCATCATCGGTGAAGAGTTTCGCATTGGCACCCTCATCGCCCCAGTACCCGAGCGCAGTGGCCGGACCCCGACAAGCGGGCTGACCCTCGTCGACTCCCGGTGCCACGTCGAGATGGGTCTCGGGATCGAGCAGACGCACCTGCATCTCATCGATGACATGACCGGCGGTGCGCAGGCGGGTCTCGCGATCGGTGGCATACGAGGTGTGGCTCAGTGCACCCGTCTCGTTCGATCCATAGAACTGAAGCACCTTGGCACCAGTTGCCTGCTCGAACTCGGAGGCGCGTTCGAACGGTACCGCCTCACCACCGGTGAACATAGAACGAAGCGAAGAGAGATCGCGGGGACGCTGCGCCTGCGCATTGAGCATCATGATGAATTGCGTACTGACGCAGCACAGCACCGTGACTCGCTCACGCTCGATGAGATCAAGGGCTGCGTCGGCATCGAAACGTTCCATCACCACCGCCGGACAACCCAAGATCGCGGGCGTGAAATGTGCGGTCCAGAGTCCGAACCCGAACGGGGCCGGCAGAACTCCGAGGAACACCTCATCGGCACCGAAACCTCCGGCCGCCGCCGCGAGGTGATGGAAGTAGAACCAGCGGTTCTGAGTGTGCATCACACACTTGGGCAGACCAGTGGTTCCTGACGTGGAGTTGAGCAGGAACAGTGCGTCGGCATCGAGGGGTTGCATCGCCGCACCGGAATCGATGATCACATCGGAGGCCAAACCGGAGTCGACGATCTCCACCTCGCGATTCACAAGCACGAGGCGATCGATGGACGCGCCCAGTGCGGTCACATCAGCCACGAGTTGCGACGCATCACGGCCATGCTGATCAGGCGTGGTGACCAACACCGAAGCAGCGGTGAGCGTGAGGAGATGGGCAACCTCGCGATCTCCGGCGCGCGCCCCGATACCCACCGCTACCAGACCGGCTTTCTCGATGCCCACGAACACCGCGTGCACGGCAGGGCCATCAGGCATCATCACCGCAATGCGATCGCCACTGCGATGACCACCGGCGAGCAGCACCCGGGCGATGTGATCGGAATCAGCGTCGTATTCAGACCAGGTATAGCGACGACCGTCGGCGATATATGCGAGCGCGTCGGGCATCGTGGCGGCGTGTCGGACCACGACGGCAGCGACGGTGTCATCGCCCCACCAACCCTCGGCCCGATACGCCGCGGCGGCAGTGGGATCGGCAAAGTGATCGAGGCTCATGGGTACTTCCGGATCATTCGTGGTCGGCCGCGTCGCGACGCGCCTCGGGTGAAGTTCGCAGATCGGTGATGAGGTGTTCGAGTCGGTCGACCAGATCGACCAGATCGTCAGCCGACCAATGGCTGAGTTGCTCGGCCATGATGGCGTCATTGGCCTGTTGCACCCGACGATGCGCCGTGCGACCGGCAGCGGTGACCCTCACCACCTGGGCGCGTCCATCGGTGGGATCGGGGCTGCGCTCGATGTATCCCTCAGCCTCGAGGGCCTGCACCTGACGGGTGAGCGCAGCAGGGTGGATGCGCCCGGCGGTGGCGAGGTCACTCATGCGCAGCGGACCGTCGTCGATCACCTTGCCCAGCACTGCAACAGCTGCGAAGCCGATAACCACCTGTGAACGTTCAGCGTTGATTCGGTCCAACCGCTGTGAGCCGATGATTCGTCGCAATGCTGCGAGTGCGTCGCCCAGCCGGCGTCGCGCCTCGGCGGCATCGGCAGATCCGGCAGAACCAGCGCCGCTCATTTCCACACCGGAGCAAGCCGCTCGACGGCAGCTGCACCCTGACGTCGACCTTCGGCCAGCGATTGGCCCCGAGTTGCGGGGTCGAGCACGTTCGGCCCGAATTTGGCGATGGAGCGCTCGTCGGCGGCAACGACCTCGACGACGATGCCCGAACTGCGCAGCATGTCCGCCTGATCGAGCACGGATCCACCGAAGCCCATCACCGAGGGCGCGATGACCACGACGGTGTCGCAGTCATCCGCAAGATCCAGGTTCACAACCGATCGCACTCCGCCGTCGATGTAGCGGGAATCGCCGATGGTGACCGGCGGCCACACGCCGGGAACCGCACAACTGGCGGCAACGGCGTCAAGGAGATCAACCCCGCTGTGGCGATCGAACGTGACGAATCCACCGGTGAACGCATCGACGGCGGTCACGATGAGTTCGCGCGAGGACCATTCATGATCAGAAATCCGAGAGGCGATGACCGTGCGACGTACCGACTCTTCAACGGTGTTGGTCGAGAGCGCCAGCGCACCCAACCGGGCGCGCATAGCAGTCGCGTCGAGTCCCTCATCAAGCGCAGCCAGCACAACATTCGCAATGGCCTCGACATCGAAATCCACCTGAAGTTCGGCTGACTCCGAGGCCGGCGTGAGTTGACGGCCGCATAACGACTCAAGGGATTCGTCGGTACACAACTGTGCGCCGACGGCGGCACCGGCTGATGTCCCGATGATGCGGTCAGCATCACGGAGCATGACGCCGCCCTGCTCGAGCGCGTCGAGAACGCCTATCTCCCACGCGATACCGGCCACGCCGCCACCACCGAGTACGAGCGCTTTTTTCATCGTTCCCTCACCTCCCCGACCATACGCGTCGGAGGCGGCCACAGGGGCCGCCTCCGATCACAACAACTGCAGTGAATGCTCAGCCCAGCGGATTGAGCGAGGAACCGACGGCCCACATTGCGAAGAACTGGGCGTTGGCGCCGTAGGCCTGAGCCAGAGCCAACTTGGCACCGCCGACCTGATGTTCGCCGGCCTGTCCACGAACCTGCAGCGCTGCCTCGGCAAAACGCAGGAGGCCGGACGCACCGATCGGGTTGGACGACAGCACGCCACCGCTCATGTTGATGGGGAAGGAACCGCCGAGGGCGGTGTCGCCATTGGCGGTCATCTTCCAGCCATCACCGGGAGCAGCGATGTCGTGGGCCTCGAGCCACATCGGCTCGTACCAACTGAACGGCACATAGAGCTCGGCGCAGTCGATCTGTTCGGCGGGGTTTGTGACCCCGATGGCCTTGTAGATCTCGTCGGAGCAATCGTGTGCCGCGGCCGGGCTGACCGGATCGCGACCTGCGAAGGTGGACGGTTCGGACTTCATGGCCGTGGCCAGGACCCACGCCGGCGGCTTGGACGCAGCTTTGCCACCATCCTCGTCGGTGAAGATGACAGCGCATGCACCGTCGGACGACGGGCATGACTCGAGGAAGTGCAGGGGATCCCACATCATCGGGGATTCCTTGACCTTGTCGATGGTGATGTCGGCCAGTTTGAGATGGGCATAGGGGTTCTTGGCGCCGTTGAGACGATCCTTCACCGCTACCTGCCAACCGATGTCCTCTGGTGCACCGGAACGACGGATGTACGCACGGATGAACGGAGCGAACGCACCGCCGGCACCGATCGATGCACCCTTGCCACCACCGAGCGCGAACTGGGCGTTGCCCTCGGACTGCTTCTCGAAAGCGATCGACAGCACACGCTTGTGACGACCGCTGCCCACGAGATGCGAACCGACGATGCCGGTGGAGCCGCCGACAGAGCCAGCAGTATGCACACGGAACATCGGCTTGTTGACCGCACCAAGTGCGTCAGCGAGGAACATCTCGGGCTTCATGACACCCTCGAAAAGATCGGGTGCCTTTCCGAGAACAACAGCGTCGATATCGCTCCAGTCCATGTTGGCGTCCTCGAGGGCACGCTGGGCGGCCTCGCGAACAAGACCGGTGATGGACACATCAGCGCGAAGGCGCTTGTGATGGGTCTGGCCGATTCCGACTACGGCGACGGGCTGATGGCTCATTCGTCTCCCTCCAGTACTGCGACGAGGTTCTGCTGGAGACAAGGACCCGACGTGGCATGGGCCAACGTGCGTCGCTTGCCGTTCTTGATGATCTGGTTGGCGGCTTCACCCATGCGGATGAGACCACTGACCATGACGGGGTTGGTGGCAAGAGCGCCACCTGACGGGTTGATCTCGGTGGACGCATCGAGTTCGAGCGCCTCACGGATGATCAGTTCCTGGAAGCTGAACGGGGCGTAGATCTCGGCAACATCGATCGGGCCGTTCTTCACACCAGCACCAGCGGCGGCAAGCGCCGTGGACACCGAACGAGTGATGTCAGCACGCATTGTGGGCAGATGGGCCTCGATGCGATGGTCGATGCCGGTGATCCATGCCGGACGCTCACACAGGTCATACGCCTTCTTGCCGCGAGCCAGAATGATCGCAGCGCAACCGTCGGTGGTGGGCGGAAGGTCGTGACGACGCAGCGGGTTGCGGATGTAGTCGGCAGCGAGCAGCTCGTCGATGTCGAAGTCGCCGGACACCTGCGCCTTGGGGTTGCTCTTGGCGTTGGCCCGGTTACGGGACACGACCTCGGCGAAGTCACGCTCGGTGGCCTTGCCGGAGTCGAGCAGCGCACGGGCCTGCAGTGCAGCGAGCGACCACGGATCGGCGCCCAGCGGCGTGAGGTAATACGGGTCCATCTCGATGGTGTAGAGCGTGCTCGCATCGGAGTTCGAGTTCTTGCCGACGCCAGCGGCGAGCGCGGTGTCGATATCGCCCTGCATAAGGCGCACGAACGCTTCGTACAACGCCCACGCACCGTCCATCTCGACATGCGACTCGTTGATCGGTGGCCATGCGCCGTAGGCATCCACGTTCGAGACGAACGAGAAAGCCTGACCCGACAGGTAGTCGCAGGAACCCGACACGGTGAACCCGATGTCGCTCTTGGTGAGACCAACGCTGGCGATGGCCTCGGCCACCACGGGAAGCATCATTTCGGTCTCGGTCTTCTGGGAGCGTCGGACCATGTCGCCCTGGGCGAATCCGACGATTGCGATGTCGTTCTCTGTGCGGGCCATCACATCATCCGTTCCACAACGTTTTCGGCCGGTTCATCCGGTTGACCAGTTGGGCGCCAGCCCAGGATGCAATCGCCACCGCTACCCCAACCACGATTGCCGATGTCATCGACATTGCGCTCTGCTTCGGGGGCCCACACCGCTTCGACATGCATACCAACACGGACCTCGGAAGCGGGGATTTCAAGCACCGACTGCTGGGCCATCACTGCATCGGTGCCCTCGAGCAGGATCGAGACACGAACGAAGGGTTCGGTCTCGGTCTGACCCGGGTACTGCACCGGCGTGATGATGGTGAAGTTGGTGACCACTCCGCGATCGGGCACGGACACGATCATGCTCTCGTCGAGCGGGATTGCATCGACGCAGCACATGTTGCGGGGACCGACATAGGTGCGGTTACACATCGGGCAGACCTGGCCGATGATCTGACCCTTGAGCATGCTCTCCATCCACAGAAGCGTGGAGGCCGACGTGTTGTCGACATAGGTGAGATCGCAGAATGAGTCGAGCATGGTGATGTCGTTCTCGGCGGGAGCGACATAGGAATCGCCTGCACCGGCGCTCGGTGAGGGATCGCTCGCCGGCACGAAGGCCACGATGTCGTCGATACGACCCACTCGCTCCTCGGCGGGCTTGAAGGTTGCTTCAACGCGCATACCGGGAGCCATTGCACTCTCCGAAACAGCGTCGACTACGTGAATCATCGGCGTATCGGCGCCGTCAAGGGTGATGAACGCAAAGGCGAAGGGGTGCTTCACCGTGTGCAGATGCGTGGGCTCGGGAACCCAGGTCCAGGTGGACACGGTGCCCTTGGGACCGACCTTGACGTAGTCGGTGCCGGAATCGGCAGCGGTATCGGGGTCGTACTCGAGCGGCGGGGCGATCACACGACCAGCGGTGCGCACACCGATGATCTGCCCCTGTGCGAGCGCTGAGAAAAATGTGCTCAGCGTCGACCCGAGTGACCGCGTGAACGGAAACTGCAGGTTGAAGACGGACTCACGGACAACATCGGGCATGGTTCCTCTTTCTGTTGCTGTTTTCTGTTGCTGTACTGGATCGAGCGACGGAACGGACACGGGTGCCTGCTTCTCCCATGACGCTGCACTGAACCTAGATTAGTTGACGCTGCTGATCAATTTCTGCACCGAGAAAATCCAATCGGTCGGCGCCGCCACATCAGGACACCGAAACCGGGAGTACGAGGCTTGCTCTACTGCGTGCAGGACGATTCGCTACTGCGTAGAGAAAGGCCCGCTACTGCGTATAGAAGGGATTGTCACCAGCGGTGTGGTCGGTGACGTCAATGACCTCGGTGATCTCGGGGATCGCTTCGAGGATCTGCTCCCGGATGCCCATCTGCAGGGTCTGGGCGCTGGCGGCGCAGCCCTGACATCCACCACCCATGGTGAGGTAGGCCTTGGAATCGTCCACGCCGACGAGCGCTGCGAATCCACCGTGCGCAGCCAACTGCGGGTTCACCACGTGCTCGAGCAGCATCGACACCTTCTCGGCGACATCGCCGGTAACGGAGAGATCAAGTCCGGCAAGAGGATCAGCCCGGTTCGGGTTGCGGATGATCAGACCCGGCTGTCCGGCGTTGCTGGGCAGGTCGAGTGTGGCACCGCGCATGCGGTCAATGCTGCCTGCCGCCACCACGACTGAAAGCCCGTCCTGCACCGAGAGATCATCGTTCTCGTCCATTTCGGCGATCGGGGAGAACGCGAGGTCGTAGCTGTAGTCGGTCCCGGATGTTCCGATGATCTCGACCCGCAGTGCCATGGCTCCGGGGTCTTCGTCGCCATCGCGGATCTCGATGACGCGCTCAATGGCTTCCGGGGTGACCGTGAGCACGAATTGTGGCTCATCTTCGAGCAGGGTCTCGGTGGCGTCGGCATCGATCGACATGGGTTTCCTTCGGGGGAGGATCTCGCTGGGGCGCAAGCCGGTCAGCGCGGGACGAACCCCGACGCTACCGCCCGATCAGGCGAGATAGGTACCCCGCCCGTAGGCCGCCGCCATCACGGCGAGCGTGATCAGGGAGAGAACCAGCACCACGAAACGCATCGGGGGACGGGCGGCGAGAGATTCGGCGAGCACGGCGAAACAGGGGAACGCCCCTATGAGATAGCGCCCCGAGCTCTGGAAATCCTTGGTCCCCACCAGTGCGAGGCCGATGACGCCGAGTGTGTAGAGGGCGTAGGCCCAGCCGAAGCGACGCACGATCCTTGGCACCAGTGCCAGCGCTCCAATCAGGAGCAACCCCTGGACCACGTGACCGATCGTGCCGGCCGCCAACGGCTTGTCGCGTAGTTCTTCGAACACCCGGACCTTGAACCAGGTTGCCGGCCCCGCACCCTGGCCCCAGTTGGACTCCACTGTGGCGAACAGCAGCGGATCACCGAAACGCGCCCACAGGAAGAGCATCCACGCCCCAACCCCACCGAATGCCAACAGCACAGGAGTGTCGCGTCGGCCAAGACTGCGGAGATCAAATCGTTGCCGAACAGTGATGTGCCCGACGTCAGATGAAGGGTCGTTCGATGAAGGATCGTCGGCACCTCGAGCCAGATTCCGACGCTCGATCACCCGCAGCACCAGGGCCACGGCCACGATCACGCCTGCGGGCCGCGCCGCGGTGGCGACCACGCCGATCAATCCGGCCCAGAAGAGTCGATCGCGTTCCACCAACAGGAAAGCGGCAATGGTGACGGCGACGAACAGTGCATCGGCGTAGATCGCTCCGTACTGGTAGTAACCGTACGGATAGACGAGGAACAGCACGACCGTGGTCACTGCTGCGGCTCGTGGCAGGAACACCCCTGCCCACCGACGCAGCAGCACTGCCGATGCTGCCCCACTGCAGAGCGTGACAATCGATCCAGTGATGAAGATGCTCGGGAACGCCCAACTCACCGAGCGAACGAGCAATGGATACGAGGGCCAGTACGCGACCGAGGACTGCACCCCGGGGAAGGAGACGTAGCCCTCGCGAGCAATCGTGCGGTACCAGTAGGCGTCCCATCGCTGCCAACCCTCGAACCAGGTGCCGCCGGCGATGCCAGGTCGTGCGGGGAAGAACGCGTCGTGGACGAACTGGGTGTTGCCGATCCAGATGGCAACCCAGACGATCACCGCGACCGCGCCGAACATGATGAGCGGGTCCCGGAGTCGACCGGGACCGGCGCAATGATTGGCGATTGTCGGAGCGGGGCGCACGACGCGCTGACGTCTCCGTTCGATCGATGGTTCGGCGCTGTCGGTCATGTTCGGGCTCTCGGGACCCCCGGCGGGGACGAACCTGAACGCTAGTGGGGCGCCCGCATCTGGCCCGCTCGAACAGGCCCTAGCCTCGCAACGTGATTCTGGTCGACCTCGAAGCGGTGACGATGACCCGACCCGGTCGGCCCTTGTTCACCGATCTCTCCCTCACCGTGTCCTCTGGCGACCGGATCGGCATCGTGGGTCTCAACGGTTGTGGCAAGTCCACGCTGCTGTCGGTGCTGACCTCGGAACAGGAACCGGAGAGCGGTGTCGTGCGACGGGGACGGGGCGTGCGCATCGCCACACTCCCCCAGCGTCCGGTGTTACCGACGGGACCGGTGCTCGCAGCGGTCGAGGCCAATGCCGAACAGGCGTGGGAAGCAGCCGCGGTTCTTGACCATCTCGGAATGTCCGCGCTGCTCGAGGCCGACACATCCCGATTATCCGGGGGTCAGGCCAAACGGGTGGCGCTCGCCCGGGCGCTGGTGGCCGAGAGTGACCTGCTCATTCTCGATGAGCCAACGAATCATCTCGACATCGATGCGATCGCCTGGCTCGAAGAACGCCTCGAGGCCTACCGGGGAGGACTCGTCATGGTCACCCATGATCGTCATGTCCTCGACCGGGTGACCACGAAGGTGCTCGAACTCGACCGTGGCCGCGGCTATGTGCACGAGGGTGGTTACGACGCGTATCTCGAGGGTCGTGCCGAACGTGAGGATCAGGCGGCGAGTAACGAGGCCACCCGCCGAAACCTCGCCAAGAAGGAACTCGCCTGGCTGCGCCGGGGAGCGCCCGCACGAACCAGTAAGCCGAAGGCCCGCATCGAAGCGGCCACGTCGATCGTTGAGAGCCGTGCTGAACCGGCCGCCCGTTCCGGCATCCCAGATCTGTGGTTCGGCACTCCGCGCCTCGGCGACAAGGTGGTCGAACTCGAGGGCGTGTCGTTCAGCCACGGAGGCGAGCGCGCCCCTGACTCACCATTGTTCACCGGCGTCGACCTCGCCCTCGACCCACGCGAGCGACTCGGCCTCGTCGGGCCGAACGGTGTCGGCAAGTCCACGTTGCTGGATCTCGTCGCCGGTCGCCGCCAACCGCTGGCCGGAACTGTCGAGTACGGCAGCACCGTCCGCATCGGGTACTACGACCAGGTCGGTGTCACGCTCGATCCCAAACAGCGGGTCCGCGATGCCGTCACCGGCGGCCATCGACTCCCCGACTGGCAGGACGCCGCACTGCTCGAATCGTTCTGGTTCGACGCAGATGCGCAATGGGCTCCGATCGAGTTGCTCTCCGGTGGCGAGCGACGACGACTGCAACTGCTGCTCGTGCTTGCGGCCAAGCCGAACGTGCTGCTGCTCGACGAGCCGACCAATGATCTCGATATCGACACGCTGCGGGTGCTCGAGGAGTTCCTCGACGACTGGCCCGGAGCGCTCATCGTCGTCAGCCATGATCGGGCGTTCCTCGAACGAACCGTGGCCGATGTCATGGTCATGGACGGGCACTCACGGCCGAGTCGTCGGGCCGGTGGTTATGCGAAGTGGGAGGACGAGCGCCGGGCGAATCGGATCAAGGGTCGCGCATCGGCCACCCCGTCACGCCCTTCGAAACCCGCCTCTCCAGCCTCGACCACCAGCAGCAAACGATCGAAACCCGCCGATGCTCCCCGCAGCGCCAGCACACTGCGTCACCTCATGAAGGAGGCGGACAAGGCGATCACCCGACTCAACAGGCGACGCGAGACACTCGAGGCCGATCTGGCGGCAAAGGCCTCAACAGCGGCGCATACCGAACTCACAGAGCTCGGCGCCCAACTCGGCGCCGTCAACGCCGAATTGGCCGCAGCCGAGGAGTCATGGCTGGCCCTCGCCGAAGAGGCAGAGGCCGGCGGAACGAAGCCATGAGCTCGGGGCCGGTAGATTCAATGTTCGTGATCGATCTCGAGGCAACGACCGCTGCGTTGCACGAACTGCGCCGCACCCGTCGCCACAACCGTCTCTCCGATGTCCACTGGATCGATGCGCTCTACCGTGTGTACATGGTCGGTCTGGCCACGGTCATCTTCGTGATGTTCGCGTCGAGTCAGTTGCCGAACAATCGCCTCAGCGTCAGCGAAGCCGCGGACTTCGCCACCACCGCTCCCATCTGGCTCGGCCTTGCGTTCGCCGCGGTCATCGGCATCGGTCTTCGTTCGGGTGGACGCGGCGGACCGCTCGTGCTCGAGGCGCCAGTGGTGATGCACGAACTCAGTGCTCCGGTGCCCCGATCCGAGGTCGTGCGGGGCCCTGCTATCAAGCAGCTGCGGTTCCTGGCGTTCGCCGGCGGCGTAGCCGGGGCCATCGTCGGGGAACTTGCCGCACGACGCCTGCCCGTCAATCCCGTTGCCTCCATCGTGAGCTGCGCTGCCACATTCGCCATCGTCGGCGTCGCCGCCTCGGCCACGGCCATGACCATCTCGGGCCGCCGCGTCCGCTGGTGGCCGGCCAACGCCATGGCGGTCGCCCTGCTCGCCTGGTCGACCATCGACATCCTCACCGGGCACCAGACATCACCGCTCACCCTGCTGGCCGACCTCGCGTTCTGGCCCATCACCTTCCGTGCCCTCGCACTGATCCCCGTGGCGATCGTCGGTCTGCTGGTGTTCCTCGCTCTCCAACGCATCGGTGAGCTGTCGATCGAACACGCGCTGCGCCGTGCAGGTCTCGTGGCGCAATTGCGCTTCGCCGTCACGCTGCAGGACGTGCGAACTGTGGTGCTGCTGCGTCGCCAACTCTCCCAGGAGAACCCTCGCCTGCGTCCCTGGATCCGTATCGGACGGGCGAAACGACGGTCGTTCATCCCGCCGGTCTGGAAACGCGACTGGCAGAGCTACCTGCGTTTCCCGCTGCCTCGTATCGCCCGCATGGTGCTCATGGCGGCGCTGGGCGGCCTTGCCATCGGGGCCGTGTGGCGAGGCACCATCCCGGCGATCATGTTGGCCGGATTCGCGCTCTACATCGTCGCCTACGACGCCGCTGAACCCACCGCCCAAGAGGTCGACCACCCCACCCGCTGGGAGAGCTACCCCGACGCACCCGGGGCGTTCCTGCTGCAGCATCTTGCTGCGGCCTTCGCCATCATGGTCCTCATGGGTTTCGTTGCCGGTGCCGCCGCAACGATCCTCGTCCCCTTCGCAGTGGTCTGGAAGATCGGACTGATCCTCATCATCCCGGTCTCGCTCGCCGCCGCGGTGGCCGCCACCATCAGCACGGCAATGGGGGCGCCCGATGTCGCCGGTCTCTCCGGACTGGGTCCCGATGTCATGGGCTGGGTCATGCTCGCCCGTCTGGTCATCCCACCCGCGATCGTCGTGGTCTCGCTGCTGCCGATGCTCAACGCAGGATCCGATCCCGAAATGCTCAACACCACCAAGGTCGGCAACGCCACCGTCTACGCGCTGTTCGCAGTCGGCGGTGCCATCATCTATCTCCGCACACGGAAGCCGAAACACCTGTGACCTCAGCCTTCTCACTCCCGAAGCAGCCGCCCACCACCGCCACCGAGCCGCGTCTCGATCCCGGCGCGGCCCTGCAGGCCCTCGACCTCGCCAAGGACTACGGCGACGGCATGGGACTCACCACGCAGCTCGATCTCAAGATCGGCAGCGGAGAGCTGGTGATGCTCGTCGGTCCCAACGGTGCCGGAAAGTCCACGTTCCTCGGTCTGGCCTCCGGGATGCTCGAGGCCACCAGTGGCTGGGCGTTCATCCAGGGACATCCCGCCGGCACCGTCGAGGCCCGCGCGGCGTTGTCGTATCTCCCCGACAATCCGGTGCTCTACGACGATCTCAGCCTCTCCGAGCACATCGAATACGTGGCCAGGTTGCATCAGACCGTGGAATGGGAGGACTACGCCGACGATCTCGTCGAGATGTTCGGGCTCACCGACCGAGTCGATGATCTTCCCTCTCGCTTCAGCCGTGGCCTCAAGCAGAAGACCGGCCTCATCCTCGGTCTCATCCGCCCGTTCCGGGTCATGCTCGTCGACGAACCCTTCGTCGGTCTCGACACGCCGGGGCAGGAGACCCTCGTCGAGATCATGAGCGATGTCGTCGCCCAGGGCGCCACCATCGTGTGCTCCACGCATCAACTCGACCTCGTTCCCAGCGCCACCCGCTGCATCGGCCTCCGTGACGGCGAGCTGGCCTACGACGGTCCCGCTACCGAAGCCAAGATCCGCGAACTCGTCGGCGGCTGAGATGGCCGAGACGCCGTACCGACGCGGGATCCTCTCGGAGCCGCTCGATCTCGACGGCGATGCTCCCCGAGTACGCAGGGCGCCGCCGCGCATCCCCGCCGAAGCAGGCATCGAAGTCGAGGTGCGCGGCACGCCGCTCTTTGGCGTCGTGGTCGGCTGCGACTCCGCCATCGTCACCATCCGCGACCGCATGGGTCGCGATCACAAGGTGCGACTTCGCGATGGAGCGTTCGATGTGCAGGGCAAACAAGTCACGCTGGTACGGCCCACCGCAGTCAGCACGGCCGAAGCGTCACGCACAGCCTCTGGTTCGCTGGCGGTGGCCGGGGCTTCAGCCCGCATCGCCCGGGCCAGCCGACTGCTGGTCGAGGGCGTACACGACGCTGAACTGGTCGAGAAGGTCTGGGGCGATGATCTCCGGGTCGAGGGCGTCGTCGTCGAGCTGCTCGACGGTGCTGACAACCTCGTTGAGATCGTTCGCGGTTTCGGACCGCGACCGGGCCGTCGCCTCGGGGTCCTGCTCGACCATCTGGTCGACGACTCCAAGGAGAGTCGAATCGCCGCCGGCGTCGACCATCCCGACGTTCTGGTCACCGGCCATCCGTTCGTCGATATCTGGGCCGCCGTGAAGCCCGCTGTTGTCGGCATCGAGCGCTGGCCCGAGGTCCCGAAGGGTCAATCATGGAAGGAAGGCGTGTGCGCTGCACTCGGGGTCGATGACCCGCGCTTGTTCTGGAAGCGCATCCTCAACTCCGTGACCAGTTGGACCGATCTCGAACCGCAGCTCATCGGCGCAGTCGAACAGCTCATCGACTTCGTCACCGAACCTGCCTGATCCAACTCGGACCCGCGGCGACACCGCCGGTCCGACACTGCCGGTCCGACACTGCGGGTAGCGTCTCATCCATGTCTGACTCCGTCGTCTCCTATGAACTCCAAGGCCGTGTCGCTGTCATCACGATCGATGATGGCAAGGCCAACGCCGTCACCCATGAGCTCGCCGAAGGTCTGCGCTCGGGCCTCGACCGTGCTCGCTCCGAAGCCGGAGCCGTGGTCATCGCCGGGCGACCCGGTCGCTTCTCGGCCGGGTTCGACCTCGCAGTGATGACCGCAAGCGCAGAGGGTGCCCGCAATCTGCTGCGGGCCGGTGCCGAGGTCGCACTCGACATCTTCGAGTTCCCGATGCCGGTTGTGATCGCCTCCACCGGTCACGCCCTGGCCATGGGTGCCATCCTGCTTCTCGCCGCTGACTACCGGATCGGCGCCGAGGGAACCTTCAAGATCGGACTCAATGAGGTCGCCATCGGCATGCCCGTGCCGAGCTTCGCCGTCGAACTGGCCCGCAACTGCCTCACCACCAAGGCGTTCACCGTGGCCATCAACCATGCCGAGGTCTATGACCCGGCTGGTGCAGTCACTGCCGGGTACCTCGACGAGACAGTCGCCGCCGATGACGTCATCGCCGCCTCGATCGCCCATGCGGCTGAGCTGGCCGAGCGCCTCCGTGCCGGAGCATTCGCCGCCACCCGCTCCAACTGTCGTGGTGCAGCCGGAACGCTCATGGCCTCGAAGCTCGAAGAGGACCTCGCCAGCTTCGTCGTGGAACTACCCGCGGACTGAGGAAGCATCGCGCGGGCTCATCCGAGTTCGGTCGGCGCTTCCTCAAATCCGGCTGGTGCGGAAATCTCCGATGGTGGTGTCGCCGATGTAGCAGTCGCCTTTCGCTTGCCACTTCGCACACTGGCTGCCCGACCCGGTCCGACCAGTCGGTACGCGGTGAAGAACACGACTGCTCCGACACTGGTGAGCACGGTCCAACGCAGCACCGGGTTGAACCGGTCGGTACCCGCGGTGAGCAGATGCACCGTGGCGAACGCATACAGGGCATAGCTGGTCAGATGCACGCCACGCCACAGCCGCAACGGGATGCGTTTCTTCAGCAAGGACGTGACTTCGACCGCCACGAGGAGGTACATCGCCACGATTCCCCAAGCCACGGCATTGGGCTTGTACTGGGTCGATGCGAACGGCACGAGAAGATCGCCAATGGTGAACTTCACGAACGGATCCAGCATCAGCGAGACCATATGCACGCCCACGAAGGTGACGGCGAGGCCTCCGATGAACCGGTGCAGATCCAGCAGCCATGGCGCCGAAGGCTTCCGACCGAGTGCACGCGTCGACAGCGCCATTCCCCACAGCACGGATGCGGCGCAGAGCGCCCAACCCACGATCCCTGCGGAACGACTGACGTACCACCACAGTTTGGTACTCGCGAGGATGAAGGTCATTGGTGATTCGTTCCCATCGGGATCATGAACCCATCGATGGCACCGACGGGTAGGAGCTGTGCATCTTCACTGACGAGCAGGGCAGAGAGTCCCGCTCGTTCAAGTAGTTCGGCACCGGCGGTCGATCCCGCTATAAGTGCTGCTTTGGCATAGACCTCAGCCCACATGGCCTCGGCCGCCACAACCGTGACGGCCACGAGATCAGACGTCACCGACACGCCGGTTCGAGGATCGATGAGATGGTGGGCATCGCCTGCGGGGGTGCGCCAATGACGTCGGGCCCGCGAACTCGTCGCCACTGCTCCCTCGTCGAGGATGATCATGGCCAGGTCAGCTCCCGGATGGGCGGGATCATCCACTGCGACCGCCCATGGTTGCGCTTCGGAGCGTTCCCCGAACACAGCGATATCGCCACCGAGGTCGACACACGCGCCATCGGCGCCTCCACGTTCGAGCATCGACACCACGATGTCGGCGGTGCGGCCTTTTCCGATCCCACCGAGGTCCAGTCGAAGCCCGGCGGGCAGCGTGACCGAGAAGGTTTCTGGGTCGAACCCGATCTCGGTCGGTGGAGGGGCACAGCGGACACCTGATTCGGCGATTCCGGGAATCTCGGCGGCATTGTGCAGGTGGTCGAAACTGCGGTCATAACCGGCATCGATCAGCGCATCGAGCAGCGTTGGATCGAACAGGCCATCGGTGAGTGTCCAGGCCTCAACAGCGAATCCGAGGATCGCAAACGTGTCGGGACTGACTCCGAACGCCGAACCGGCGTGATCATTGAGCCTCATCAGTTCGCTCTCGGGCAGGAATCGGGACCACAGCGATTCCAGCTGACGAACGGTCGCCTCCGCCCGATCGGCCAGCCGCGAAAACACTCGCTGGTCAGATGAGGAGACCGTGACTGCGCATTCGCTGCCCATGGCCACGAACCGGTGGACCGATTCGATCAGGGGTCTCTCCGCCACGGTTCAGCTGGCGCGGGTGCGGGCGACCGTGGTGGGTGGCGTGGTGACCCGGGGCGTGGTGGGGGTCGGCGCAGGAGCAGCCGTGGTGGGCGCCGGGCCCGGAGAGGGGCTGACCGGCTGGCTGACCGGCTGGCTGACCGACTGCACCGGCGCGTTCCAGGCTTGCTTCGCCGGGGTCGGAGCCTGGGGCGCGGACACCGCAGGTTCGACTGGGACGGGAACGGCCGAATCAGCGGGCGGCGCGGCGGGGGGCACGGTGACACCGACGTCGAGAGCCGGGGCGGGAGCCGTGCCGCTGATGTCAACGGCGACAGGTGCCGGATCTGGGGCCGGTGCGTTCATGGCCAGCGCCGCAATGATCGTGCATGTGGCGGCCAGACTGAGCCCGCTCACGAACGCTCGCGAGGCAGGAGCGGCGGATCGCTTGGCGCGCCGTGGAGTCCTCGGAGCCACCGACCCGGGAGTGTCGGGGGCCATGGCCTAGCGGATCCGTTCGCTGACGTGAACTTCTTCGAGCGGATGCGGGCTCTCGATCAGGAAGGCATCGTCCTGCACGTGGTCGTCGAGCGAGCCCTCAACCTTGTACTCGTCGCCGTATTCGTCGTCCTGCGTGTCGTCGTGCTTGAGCTCGGGTTGCGTGGTCGGCGCAGGCGTGGGGGCCGGGGGCTCAACCGCAGCAGGAGTCTCGGGAGCCTGCGAAGCGACGGGCGTCGCCCAGGTGGAGCGAGGTGCGGCCACCGGAGCTGTGGGGATCGATGGCGCTTCGGTCGGTGCGGGCGCCTCGACGGGAACGACAACGATCGGCTGGCTGGCCGCAATGGACGCCGGGGTGGACACGGCGAGTTCGGCCACGCGGGTGGCATCGAGCTGGCCGACACCGGCCTTCGGGCTGGCAGCGAGGATGCCGAGGTTGGCGGCGATCGCGGCGCTGGCGGTGATAGCGACAAGAGCGGAGGATCCGGCGACAGTGAGGGCGAGGCGTCGATTCATGTCCCGCATCGTAGGGAGCGACGGGGTAGCGGGGAACCCCGAATCGGTAAAGGTTCAGCTAAATCCGCCATCAAGCGGGCATTCCCGTGCCACCCTGTGCGCTGTGCATGTGCTCCTTGTAGAAGACGACGACGCCATCGCCACTCCCCTCACCAAAGGGCTCGAGCGGCAGAACTTCACGGTCCGCAGGGAGGCAACGGGTCTCGGCGCGGTCGAGGCCGTCTCCTCTGCACCATCACCGAACATCGTGCTGCTCGATCTCGGCCTTCCCGATATCGACGGCTACGAGGTCTGCCGACGCATCCGGGCCACCTCCTCGGTTCCCATCATCGTGGTCACTGCACGCGGCGAGGAGATCGACCGGGTTCTCGGCCTCGAACTCGGAGCCGACGACTACATGGTCAAGCCATTCGGGTTCCGGGAACTGGTCGCCCGGATCAACGCAGTCACCCGGCGCACCTCGGCCGCTGAGGAACCGGTGGAACCGATCGTCCACCTCAGCGGCGGGTTCGTGCTCGACAACCGCACCCGACGCGTCACCCGGCACGATGAAGAGGTCGTGCTCACTCGCAAGGAGTTCGATCTGCTGGCACTGCTCGCCACCGACCCCGGCGCCACGCATACCCGTGAGGAAATCCTCGAGCAGGTCTGGGACGCGCACTGGTACGGCCCCACGAAGACCCTCGACGTGCACATCGCGTCACTTCGCAAGAAGCTCGACGACCACGACCTCGTCGAGACGGTGCGTGGAGTCGGGTTCCGCCTGCGAACCACCGACAGCTCCCCCACCGCCTGACCAGTGAGACTGCGACTCCTCGGGGCATTCCTGGCGATCACCCTGTTCGTGTTGGTCGCTCTCGAAGTGCCGCTGGCGGTGAACTTCCGAGACCGACAACTCGCTGAGCTGAAGAACGGACTCGAACGCGATGCATTCGTGTTGTCCTCGTATGTTCAGTCAAAGCTCGAGGATCCCGATGCCGGTGAGCTCTCCACGATCGCCATCAACTACAGCCAGGAGACCGACGGCCGGGTGGTCATCATCGCCGCCAATGGTGATGTGCTCGCCGACACCGATCCCCTCCGTGACGGCATTCGCAACTTCGCCACCCGACCCGAGGTAGCCGCAGCACTCGATCAGAAAGTGGCCAGCGGATCGCGCTACTCGCAGTCGCTCAAGACCGGCCTCGTCTACGTGGCGGTGCCCGTCTCACAGGGCAACAAGGTTGTTGGCGCTGTACGTCTGAGTTACTCGACCGCACAGGTCGACTCCCGGGTGCACCAGTACTGGCTGCTTCTGGGACTGGCTGCAGTTTTCACACTGCTCGTCGCCTCCGTCATCGGCATCCTGCTGGCCAGATGGGTCACGCGGCCTCTCGGGGACCTGCGCGATGTCGCCCGTGAGATCGGTGACGGTGATCTCGAGGCCCGGGCCGATGCCAGACAAGGCCCTCCGGAGGTACGCGCCCTTGCCGGATCGTTCAACACCACCGCCGGTCGTCTTGAGAAACTACTGATTGCGCAGGAGCAGTTCGTCGCCGATGCATCGCATCAGTTGCGCACACCACTCACTGCACTGCGACTGCGACTGGAGATGATCGAGCCCGAGGTCGACGGTTCCGCACTCGAAGACATCGAAGCCGCCCATTCCGAAGTGCTGCGCATGTCGCGTCTCGTCGATGGACTGCTCTCCCTCGCCCGGGCGGAACGGGCGCCGGGTGGAACCCCTGTTCGCATCGATCTCACCGACGTCATCGCCGAGCGGCGAACAACATGGGAACCGATCGCCCATGACCGGGCTGTCGAGATCCTCATCACCGGAGGGTCGGCGGCCGCCACCGTGAACCCCGACAACCTCAGTCAGATCCTCGATAACTACATCGCCAATGCGCTCGAGCTCGCGCCATCAGGAAGCAGCCTCACGATCAGGACCGGTACCGAGGTGCATGGCGCCGACACGTTCACGACGGTGCATGTCATCGATCAGGGGCCGGGCATGACCGAGGAACAGCGTGAACACGCCTTCGATCGCTTCTGGCGAGCCACCTCCACCCGCAGCGAACTCGGTGGCAGCGGACTCGGTTTGGCGATCGTCCAGAAACTGGCCGAGGCCGATGGCGGGCGGGCCGAGCTGCGCGTGGCGCCGGGTGGTGGGGTCGATGCCCTGGTGCTGCTTCCCGCGTAGACACCACGACGATCACCCAAACGGATGGATTTCGCCCAACGGTGATTGACGACTGCTCATGAGCGTGGGAGCGTCACCACGTTCCGGAAGCCCAGGAGATCCAATGCCGAACACCCTGCTCGTCCCACTCGATGGCTCTGATCTCTCGGAGTCCGCGCTTCCCGTCGCCGAACAACTGAGTGCAGGACTCGACAGTCCGATCACGCTCCTCACCTCCGGATGGGGAAGCACTGTCGCTGATCTCGAGGGATATCTGACGTTCAACGCCGCCATGCTCGGCTCCCCGTGCAGCACAGTCGTCATCCCCGATACCTTCCCGGCCACTGCGATCGCCGATGCGGTTCGCTCCCCCGACGACACCGTCGTGATGGCCACCCACGGCCGCAGTGGGATCGGCCGTGCCCTTCTGGGGTCTGTCGCCGAGGACCTGCTGCGTCGCACCGACACCGCGGTCGTCCTTCTCGGCCCCAGCACGACCAACGACACGGCAATCGTGGGCGGCGCCCTCATCGTCACCATCGATGGTTCGGCGCGGTCGGCTCGCATCCTGCCGGTGGCCGCTCGCTGGGCGAAGGGGCTCGAACTGCGGATCGTCGTGGTCACCGTGTCGCCACCGGGTGCCGACGACCCCGCCGATGAGTTGCAACGAGCGGCTACGGCATCGGTCGGGTTCTTCCGCAGCGAGGGCATCGATGCCGTGCATGAGTCACTCATGGGTGCCACGGCAGCTGAGACCATCATCGCCTTTGCCCGACAGGTACCCGCCTCGCTCATCGCGATGTGCACCCATGGTCGCACTGGTCTCGGGCGAACAGCGCTGGGCAGCACCACGATCAAGGTGGTTCACGGCGCCACATGTCCGGTCGTGGTGGTCCGTACCAGCGACTGAACGGAACCTTTCGCCGCCGGAAGTTCGCAAGGAATTCACCAACCGATCACCGTGAACACCTGCTGTTCGCGCGCCCAGCAGCAAAAATCTTCTGGTACGCGGCACACCGCCACCGGACGAAAGGCTTTGTGATGAACCCGACACTCACCTCTAGCCTCAACAGCGTGACCGACCCCCTCGACGACGCAACCGCCGATCACCCCGATCGCCAGATCCACTTCCGCGGAACGTTCAACTTCCGTGATCTCGGCGGCTATCGCGCCCGTGCCGGACAGACGGTGCGATGGCGCACGCTGTTCCGTGCCGACGCGTTGCATCGCATGGACACCGAGGAACTCCGGGAACTGCGCGAGCTCGATGTACGCACGGTTCTCGATCTGCGCACCCAAGCCGAACTCGATGAGGGTCGCATCGAAGCCGACCACCTCGGCATCACCCATTTCCATATGCCCGTGCTCGGGCTGGTCTGGGAACCCGAGGACCTCGATCCCGAGGCTGATGCGGGCGTGGTTCTTGGCGATCTCTACATCGACATGCTCACGGTCGGTGCACCGGCGCTCGCTGCAGCGCTCGACACAATCGCTTCCTCCGATCGCCTACCAGCGGTGTTTCATTGCGCAGCTGGCAAGGACCGCACCGGCGTGCTCGCGGCCATCGTGCTCTCCCTGCTCGGGGTCGACGAGTCAATCATCGTGGCCGACTACCACCGCACCGCGAAGTCGATGGATGCGCTCATGGAACGGTTGGCCACGGAGCGTCCCGAGGCCCTGACAGCTATGACTGATCAGCCATCTCCCTACATGAAGACCCCGCCGGAAGCGATGACCGGGTTCCTCGCCCATGTCCGTGCCGAACACGGATCAGTGCTCGGCTACGTGCGCAACATCGGGGTGTCGGCCGACACGATCGAAGCCATCAATCACAACCTGCTGGTCTGAATCGCAGGTCTGAATCGCAGGTCGGGGACGAAGCCGGCCAGTCGGGCTCAGCGACGACGGCGGCGCAGCACCACGGCAACCACCGCGGCGGTCACTCCTGCGGCCACGAGCAGCAACAAACGGGTACGGGAACGCACCGCCGCTGAGGTCTGCGTGGGCACATAGGGCGCTTCGGGTACCGGCGCTGACTGTGCGACTGGTTCGGCAGTGATCGTGGTCGCGGGATCGCCGTCTGCTGCCTCTTCAACCGGTGCAGCAACAGAGTCCACCGCTGGTTCGACGGCTGGATCAGTGGGCGATTCCGCAGGCGATTCCACGGGCAACTCAACGGCGGGCGCCACAATCGGTTCCTCGATGGCGGCACCGAGCAGGGCATCAACCGGGGCCGGTGCGTCATCAGCCAACACCGGGCGGGGACGTTCTCGTTGGGGGTTATATCCGGCCATCAAAAACTCCCTGGTTCAGCGCTGCTGGAGCGAGTGTCGAGTTCGGGGGCGATGGCGTTGAGCAACACATCGAACTCACGTGCCGCTTCGGCAGCGCCGGAGCGGTTCCCGACTGCATGGATGGGCAGCGACTGCGCCGAGGCTTCAGCCACAGCAGCACGCAGATGCACCGGAGGATGGACCTGTGCTCCGTATTGCTCGAGCAACTGGGTGTGCCAGTAATGGGCGTCGCGGGTGCGGCCGAGGCGATTGACGGCGATACCGGCCACCGTGAGCGCATCACCGCGACGTGAGGCGATACGAGCGATCGTGCGCTGGATCTGGGCCACGCCGTCGGAGGCCCAGGCACCGGGTTCGGTGACGATGAGCGCTCGATCGGCGGCGAACAAACCGTTGATGGTGAGCAGCCCCAGCGAGGGTGGGCAGTCGATCACCACGAAGTCCTGCGCATGGCCTTCGAGAGCGACCGAGAGCCGATCCTGGGCGCCGATGGGGTCGTTGGCCAGCTGAGGTTCGCGAGTTGCCAATGACGGGCTGCTCGCCACGACCCGGGGAACTGAGCCACCGGGAAGCACCCATGAGGAATCCACGGCGAGCGAGCCGATGACACCGGGACGATCGACGTCGAGCGCTCCATCAACAGTGGTGGCAGGAGCCCAGACACCCAGCCCGCTGGTGGCGTTGGCCTGGGGATCGAGGTCGATGACGAGCACCGACGCCCCCCGAGCGGCAGCCGCTGAGGCGAGTCCGAGCGCCACAGTGGTCTTACCCACCCCGCCCTTCTGGTTCACGACCGCTACGACCGGCATCCGAACACGGTACCCCCGTCCTGACCGGAGCCCACAAATGTCCGGGAATCAGGAATAGATCCGGCCGTTTTCGTGCTGACACAAGCCATGACCGCTCTCGAAGGTAAGCCCGCGCCCGATTTCACCCTTCAGGACCAGAACGGCACCGAGGTCACACTCTCGTCTCTGCGTGGCCAATGGGCCATCGTGTACTTCTACCCGAAGGACGACACCCCCGGATGTACGGCGGAGTCGTGTTCATTCCGTGACAGCTACGAGGCGTTCACCGACGTGGGCGCCCGAGTCGTCGGCATCAGCTCCGACTCGGTGGCGTCACATAAGGCATTCGCCGAGAAGTACAACCTGCCCTTCACATTGCTGGCGGACACCGGCGGTACAGTTCGCAAGGAGTGGGGCGTCGGACGCACCCTCGGTCTCATCCCCGGACGGGTCACCTACGTCATCGACCCCGAGGGCGTGGTGAAGCGACGCTTCTCCTCACAGTTCTCGCCGAAGAAGCACATCGACGAAGCCCTCGCCGTCATCAGCCCGGCCGGCGTCTGAGCCGACCGGGGGTTCAGTTCTCCGAATAGCGGGTGAGGTCGGCGACACCAGCGTCGACGAAACCCTTCGCCCGCAGCAGACACGCGTCGCAGTGCCCGCAGGCCCCGCCGTCAGCGCCGGGGTCGTAACAGGTCGAGGTTCGGCTGTAGTCAACTCCGAGTGAGATCCCGAGAGCGATGATTTCGCCCTTGGTCAATGCGATCAGCGGTGTGTGGATCCGCAACGGCTGGCCTTCGATGCCCCGACGTGTCGCCAGTGACGCCATCGAAGCGAACGCATCGATGAACTCCGGCCGACAGTCCGGGTAGCCGGAGTAGTCGACGGCGTTCACCCCGATGAAGATGTCGTCGGCACCGCGCACCTCGGCCACCGCTAGCGCGATGCTGAGAAAGATCGTATTTCGCGCCGGCACATAGGTGACCGGGACCGAACTGGCCGCACCGGCAGCTTCTGCATCAACCGCGACTCCTTCGAGATCCGAGTGCTTGGGAACCTCGATGCTGTCATCGACAAGAGCGGAGCCACCGAACGCCGCGAGATCAATGTCGGAGAGGATGTGTTCGACCCCGGCGGCTGCGGCCAATGACGCCGCGCACTCCAGTTCGACGGTGTGGCGCTGCCCGTAGCGGAAACTCAGCGCGATCGGGGTGAAACCTTCGGCCTGGGCGATGGCCAGACAGGTGGTGGAATCAAGACCGCCCGAGAACAGCACGATCGCGGGGTCGTTGCTCACAAGATGCCGTCCCAGAGCGACCGCTGGTCGCCATCGTGATCGAGCAGAACCTCTCGGGTGAGATCGAATCGCATGGCCGGTCGATCGGTGCTGTTCGCCACCGGCCAGTGCGGCAGACCATCGTGGCCGGGGTCGCCGGTGCGGGCGAACGCCAGCCATGCATGTTGCATCTGCACGGCAAGTTCCTCGAGTTCATTGCTCGCTGCACCACCGAAGATCATCTCGGCTCCGGGGTTGGCGAGCACGCCGAAGATGAACGGGATCTCGAGGGCATGGCAGGAACCGAGCGCTCCGTGGAACGCAGAACTGGGCCAGGAGAACAGGTACTGAAAGGTGGGAGTCGCGGCGTGCTCGCGGGCTTCCACGAGCCTGATGGCGGGGATGCGGAAGGTGGCATCGGTGAGCACTGCGCTCCAGAGGTCCGAGGGGGTCGCGCCCGGTCGCGTGGTGCTGTAGCTCTCATGGGCTCGCACACCATCGCCGAAGACCCGCGCCATCCGAGCAAGAAGTTCCTCGTGATCGAGGACATCGGACCCCATGAGACGGAACAGATGCCATTCGTCGAGATTGGTGCCGATGAGCAGGGGCACATCCGCGGCGCGTCCCTGCGCGACCGCAACCAGTGGATCCTCCGGCAGCCATTCGCCATCGATGACCGGTTGGAAGATCATGGCGAGCGCACCGGTGCGATG